>Ga0116231_10005485_pt1 | contig 24944 bp, 14 predicted proteins | sample S1TSphgellanicum_2_FD_89695 | JGI IMG/M metagenome (GOLD analysis project Ga0116231, IMG submission 89695) | Host-associated microbial communities from peat moss isolated from Minnesota, USA - S1T2_Fd - Sphagnum magellanicum MG | ecosystem: Host-associated > Plants > Peat moss > Unclassified... | reverse complement strand
ATATCTTATTCAGATTTTGTTCAAATGAAATGATTCGAGTTTACTTTTTAAGAAAATTCAATAATGTACATAATTACGTTTATTTCCTTTTGAAATTTTAAAACCATTTGAACAAAAAAAAAAATTGAATATCATTATTCAGTAACATTTCAATGACCATTCTTTTCAATTTTTTTTTATAATAATTGGATTTTTTTTGTTGATATAATAATACTACCTATGTTAAGCTACTTTCAATTATTATATGACTATTTTTCATTAATTGAAATTATTTCACCCTATATTATTCACGGCTATTTATGACTATTTTCAATTACTTTTGGTTATTCTAAATTATTTTTGGCTATTTTAACTTATTTCACCTTAGGCTATTTTCAATTAATATAAGTTTTTTGGGCTATTTTATGTTATTTTTGGCTATTGTAAATTATTTCAATTTAGATTACTTGCAGTTATTATAAATTATTTTTGGTTATTTTAACTTTTTTTTACCTTAGGCTATTTTTAGTTATTGTAAGTTTTTTTAACTATTCTATGTTATTTTTGGCTAATGTAAATTATTTCAATTTAGACTATTTGGAGTTATTATAAATTATTTTTAGTTATTTTAACTTATTTCACTTTAGGCTATTTTGAGCTATTGGAAGTTTTTTTTGTCTATTTTATGTTATTTTTGGCTATTGTAAATTATTTCAATTTATACTACTTATAGCTATTATAAGTTACTTTTAGCTATTGAAAGTTTTTTCACCTTAAATTATTATTGTTTATTTAAATTATTTCGCCTTAGATTATTTTTGGCAATCCTAAGCAATTATAATATATGGTTATTGGTTGTTCTTTTATTAGTGTTATTAGTGGTTATTAATGGCTATTAGTACCTATTCTATTTGTGGCTTTCAATGTTTTTTAGTGGTTATTCTATTAATAGTTATTGGTGGTTATTCTATTAATGACCATTAATAGTTATTCTATTGGTGGCTATTGGTGGTTATTTTACTAGTGGCTATTGGTGGTCATTTTATAAATGATTATTGGTGGCTATTATATTAATGGCTATTGGTGGTTATTATATTAATGGCTACTGGTGGTTATTATATTACTGGCTACTGGTGGTTATTATATTAATGGCTGCTGGTGGTTATTATATTAATGGCTACTGATGGTTATTATATTAATGGCTACTGGTGGCTATTTTATTAATGGTTATTCACGATTAGTTTATTAATGGCTATTAGTGGCTATTCTATTAATGGTTATTCTTGATTAGTTTATTAATGGCTATTGGTGGTTATTCTATTAATGGTTATTCTATTAATGGTTATTGGTGGTTATTATATTAATGACTATTGGTGGTTATTATATTAATGACTATTAGTGGCTATTATATTAATGGTTATTATATTATTAATGGCTATTGGTGGTTATTATATTAATGGCTATTGGTGGTTATTATATTAATGGCTATTGGTGGCTATTATATTAATGATTATTGTGGCTATTATATTAATGGTTATTGGTAGTAATTTTATTAATGGTTATTGGTGACTATTATATTAATGACTATTAGTGATTATTCCGTTATAAGCCATTGGTGGTTATTTTATTGGTGGTTATTAATGGCCATTGTATTAATTGTTATTGTATTATAAATTACTGTTGGTTATTATATGTTATATTATAACTATTGATGATTATTATATTATAATTTATTATTCGATATTCTATGTTATAATATTGTAGGCTATTGGTAGTTATTATATTATAGGGTATTTGAAATTATTTTTCATATGTTATTATTTTCTATTCTAAATAATTTTTACCTTACGTCATTATATTTTGTTTTAGATTATTTTAAAGTTATTATGCTAAGGATTTATAATAACATAAAATAAAATGACCTTGAATAATTTAAAGTATAATTTGAAATAACATATAATAATTTATGGTACAATAATTTATAATAGTGTGTAATAACATAAAATATAAGTTAAAATAACTAAAGTAACTTAAAATAATATAAGGCATATCATAAACTAACATAGATAATATTTTTTAAAACATAGAAATAAACCTATTTGCTATAGTAAATTGTAATAGTGAATTATGTTAACTAGTAATAAAACATGATGTCTACATCATGATATTATAGTGAAATAATTTTCGCTTGGTGAAATCAATAAAATGCAATGAAGTTATTTCACTTTTAAGGTCCTATAATTTAAGTTAGTAAATTACACCCCACTCTGGTAATAGTGTAATTTGTTAAATAGAAAAGTTTCGACTCCTTCTAAACGCAAGTACCACATTATTTTTATTACCCTCTTGGTTTTTGTTGATGCAAGTGAGAATTTAGTCATGGTGGATGATGTCGTTATGCCCTCGAATCCTCTAGTTTCACTAGTAGAAAAAGAAGAGCTTGAAAAAGCACCATTTGACGTGAATGTCTCTCAACGGTCGCGCGAAGAAGAACCGTCCAGAATAGTGGTGTGCACTCAAGTTGATCATTTGGCATGGGATCGTCGATTATCTCCTAACCCACATGCCTTAGCAATTTATTTAGAATTTGTTCCTGCTTTTGGAGTCGCACTAGAAAGGTTTAAAGAGTGTCAATGTGAAAACAACGATGTTCATCTTCATTGTTGAATTTGGGTTCCTAATGATAGCCATTATTGTTAGCTGCGAAGCCCAATCAACCCCCTTTCCATGGAACATCAAACCAAATACCTAGTTCGCACCATTCGTCACATTTTAGAATTTTTGCAGTTCTGATCTATCCCCTTGAAGTTATTTACTAAGTTATAATTAACCTGAGGCCACTCGGGTGGAAATGTTAATACTTAAGTTTGATTTTGATTCTATTTAAAATTTTGATAGAAGTGAAAACTAAATGAAAATGTATTAAGACTACATCGTAAAAATCTTTCAAGTATAACATTCGTGCCTGAAGATTATTATACAAACTAACTTAATATTGTCATGGTGAAATGTTATTATTAATTATGGGCTTTTACTCCCAATATATTAATAAATCACATTTAATTTTACATCCCCTTTCCCTTTTCCACAACATAAAAGGATAATGCACTTAAAAAGCTTTACTAAGTCTAAAAATTGACTAAGCCTTGCATCAATTTAAATAAAAGGGTCTTTTACGCTAAAATATCCAAAGGCTAATTTAACTCTTAATAATTATTACTTGAAGGTTTATCAGGATTCAAATCATTAATATTAAAGAAAACTATGGAACTAAAGCTTAACCATTTGTGCTATTATAATCCATGACTCACAACATGTATAAAGGTTTAATCGATGCTAATTTAAAATAAAATAAAAAATAAAATCATATGATATTTATGTGTATGTGTATAGTTAAAAATTTTGCATTGAAATTTTTGACATAAATATTTTAAATTGATGTAATTCAAATACATTTGAAAATTGGAAAATTACAATTTTTATAGAAGTATGGAATGAAAAATATGGATTAAATTTAATTCCGAAATTTAATTTATGGCCCAAAAATAGTAATTCAATTTAAGTTAATTATTTTAAAAATCCAAATGTATATACAAAATATTAAATATTAAATGAATTTAAAGTGAAAATTATATTTAATTTATAACATAGATCATATTTTTAAAACATTAAATTTTAATACTAAATTTATAATATTTTATTAAATAAATCATAATTATATAATTAAAATGTGAAATTAATTTATTTTGAACTTACATAATTAAATAATGATATGAATATGCATAGGACTTGAAACATACATGTTTATATTTATGCAATGACATTATATCTCACATGCTGAAGTATTGGTTAGATAGTTAAGAAATTGGTTTGTGGCCATGGAGATGAAGGTTCAATTCCTTAATAAAATGATTACATACATTTACTTTAATTGTAAATCCATGTGGACATTACACATAATTGTTTTTGACATAACTTAACACCACGTCATGTTAAGTTGTTTAAGCAAGCCATGTGGCACAACTTTAGTGACCATAGTCATTTATTCCTTAATGATTATAAATCTAGGTGTAAACATAATTTTTTTAAATGAAAAAAATTCCCTCAAATTCGTTTTTAGCCACTATGTAAAAATTCACATTAAATAATTAATGACTCTAAGGGAAAAAAATTAATTTCATAAGCTATTAATTATTTTTTTATGCATTAATTATGTGTTGAATCAACTATAAGCTTATAATATGTTTAATAGGTACATATTTCTAATTTTTATTTTTTTGCCCTTTTAATTTGTAAGTTTTTAATATTTCTAATTTTATATTATTAAATAATTATATGGTGTTCATGAAGAAGATTTTTAGTCATGTAATCATATCCATGGTTACAAGAATATGATTAAGCATAAAAACATGGCACATATGACTGCATGATTAAAAAATAGTCACTAAACATATTTGTCCTCATAATAAATGTCAAGTTTTGGTGTAATGTTAGGCACATCTTGTCAAGGAAAGGGGTGAGGCCTAACCCTAAGAAGTTGCAAGCCATAAAAGACTAAAAAAGGCTAATCACAATCGAAGGACTATAATATTTTTTAGGCCTGGCTAATTTCTATCAAAAGTTCATCAAGTGTTTTTTGCATTTGGCAAAGCCGCTTTTGGATCTTGTTAAAAAGGAATTTTCCTTTGATTAAAAGGAGGAGCAATAGAGGGCATTTAAAGAATTGAAAGAAATTTTTTCATCCACCTTTATGTTGAAATTTTCGAACTTCATAAAATCGTGTGAAGTTCGCATTTATGCAAATGATTATGCTATCGGTGGGGCGCTCATGCGAAATGGACACCCAATTGCTTTGGAAAATAATAAACTCTATGGAACGCAATTGCGATGGCCGACTCATGAAAAGGAATTATACAATGTTGTGTATTGCCTAAAAACATGGCAACATTACTAGGGGATGACCAAGGTCTTTATAGATAACATCTTTTTGAAATACATTGAACCCCAACCAAAGGCCTTGGCAAAGTAGCTAAAATGGCATGATACCTTGGAATTAATGAATGTGGAGTTTATCCACAAACCAAGACAGGAAAATGTAGTCCCCAATGCATTGAATAGGAAAGAGGAATTCCAAGTGGAAAAACCCTTGACCAAGACTTGGGCACTAAGGGTCATCTTCCAAGAGAAAAACAATGTAGAGAGGAAAATAAAGTAAGCCTACGTGCAAGACCCACTCGTTTAACACCATTTTAAAATGTTGCACAAATGAAAAAAGGTGAAAGACATCACCTTAAAAGAAGGATTGATCAAATGAAACTAGTCCCAAATCTATGTGTTAAAAGGGAAATTACGCACAAAAATCATGGAAGAGGAGCATGATGTGCCCATGTCAAGGCACCATGGCGAATGAACCATGAAAGTGGTTGTAGAACATTTTGTGCGCATTTGTGTCAAATGCCAAAACATGAAATCCATATACAAAAAAAATATATGGACTATATAGACCTCTACCGATCCCAAATGAACCATGGGAGAGTATCTCCATGGATTTCAAACCCAACTACCCAAATGGATTGGAATGGACACCATTCTCGTGGTAAGTGATTGATTTGCCAAATTGACAACAATGGTTCCAACTAAAACAATCATGACAACTTTCGACTTGGCAAAGTTGTTTTTGATATGTGGGTTAGGCGTCATGAAATGCCAAAATTTATCGTAAATGATAGGGACACAAAGTTTATGATGGGCTCGTGGAAACATTTGTTTCAGAAGGTGGGGACAAAATTGTCATTTAATATGACATTCCACCTACAAATATTGATGGCCAAATAGAAAAGGTGAATGGGGTATGTTAAATTGTGAAATTCAGCAACCTAGTTACCATTCAGGAAAAAGGTTGTCAAATAAATAAAGGAATAAATAAAAATGAAAACACATGAAATTAAGACTTATTTATTGTCTACCTACTGTCTTGTAGCAACTACCGTTGTATGGTAGTTATTATCTTATAATAGTTACCATCATGTAGCAACTATTATCCTACATATATCATCATAGACATATTTTTAAAAAGACCCACAACCACCTACAAACCTTAAATAATTGTTACCTACCATTTACAACACATGTAGACCCTTTGTGGCTATTGCATATCATTTGCAAGAATGTTACACTTCCCCCATACTTCAAATTTCATGTCTACCTCTTTATTGCTACCTTCAAATTCTAACTATTATCATGTGGCAGAATGCAGTTTCTACTCCAAAACTAAAACAAAGAGTAGATAATATTATAATTTTATAGAAGAAAAAAAGAACCAATACATAAAAGTAACAAAGTTTTATATAAATTTGATATGAACTACTTTCCCTTCCTTTATCAGATTTTAAGTAAAACACACACCAAAGAAAAAACATTAGAATCCATACAACCTTTAACCATTTTCCATTACAAAAGGACAAATACAACTTTCTCCCATGTTTTTCTCCTTTTTCCTCACACAAAAATGTTACACACAAGTATCCTCTTAATGTTAATGATTTAATCTTAGAATGAAATCTTTCATTCCTTCCAAGAAATAAATAAAGAACCCAAGAAAGATGTTCACTACACAAAAGTTGAATCCTTATCTTCCTAGATTTTCTTATTCTCTTAGATCTCCTTATCGTAATCCTTTCCACACATCCTAATTAAAGGTAATCCATCCATCTTTTATCCACTTGGACTAATTAACCTATATGGTTTCACCCCCTAGTAAATAAAAGATGGTAAGTAAGATATTTAGCATTAGTAACTAGATAGTTATTAGGATGTCGTCTTAAGCGAACCAGACTAAAATATTATTTATAGTAACTAATATTACTTTTATAAAAAAAATCCCAAAACTAACTTCTAATTATTCTTACCCATGAAGATAGTTCATTATATTGATGTTATTAATGTTAGAAAATACTTACAAATCTTTTACAATTATTTTGTTATTTGACGGTGATTACTGTCCATTAATGGTACTACCATTTTTTAACACCCATGGTGTTCAACCAACATAAGACAATTTTCTACCTTAAATAGGGTGTTAAATCAATACTTCAAGAATTATGTGAATGTCAACAGAAAGATTGGGGCGAACTTTTAAACTTGTTGAAGTTTTGCTATAACTCTACAACATGCTTAATGATTAAGATGTTTTCGTTTAAATTAGTGTTGGGAACAAAAACCAAGAAGCCGATGGACCTAGCCATTCCCATGGGATGAAGAGATCATTCCAAAGAAGTTGTGGAGATGATCAAAGGGTGTGAAAAGTAATATGCTCGAACGAAGAATATCTTGGAGTAGGCTCAAAAATAGCATGAAAAACATGCCAACAAAATACATGTGGAAAGGCATGTGGAGTTTGAGATTAGCAACACGTGTGGTTGAACATCCGAGATTTTAAGATGACCAATGGATTGACCCCATATTTCATTGCCAAATACATAGGGCCTTATGAAATTTTGCATAAGCTACATCTTGACATGTACACCCTAAAGTTGCCAACTAATTTTGTGGCACATCCAACCTTCCACATTTCAAAAGTTAAGTCGTTTCTACATGATGAACAAAGACCAAACTAGAAGCGTAGAGTGTGACCGGAAGTCGGACGCCATTGAACATAGGCTTGTTGCCAAAATCAAAGGCATATTCCATGCAAGGCAAACACAACTTAAAAACAAGGAATATCTAGTGAAATACAAGGGTTGCCATCATAAGGAGGTAATGCAGATGAAGCTTGTTCATCTCAACCACTTGCCAAAAAATGGTGAACAAGTTTGAGTAGGAAAGGGGTCATGAACTTGGAATGAAAATAACTTTAAAGAAAAAAAAGGTCCCACCTACAAGTGGCCTAAGTGTTGATGAGGACATCAACCTCTAAAGTGGGGGAAAGTGCCCACAAAATAACTAAATTAATTACTCTCACTAAGTGAGGGGGTTTTCGCAAGCGTGGTTGATTATGAAAAGGTGAAAGTCCACAATGGAGGAAGCAACTAGGAAAAGCAAGGGAGTAGTAACCAATAAAAATGGACTTGGGGTTGAATTCAGATCAAAATACTTTAAGGTTCAATTAAGCAAGATCGAGGTGGTGGTGCACGTGAATAAAATGGCATGTCCTTGAGTGGATAAGTTAGACTTCTTGTGCATGAACTTGCGAATCACATCACATTTGGGTAAAGGGGATTTGAACTGTAGAACCCGATCCAACACCATTTGTTGGTGCATTTGTAACCCTCATTTGGTGTGGTGATTAAGACTTTTAAGCTCGATTCGAAATGGATTCTGAAGACAAGAAAAGATGGTCGAATAAAGGGGATTTTGAGGAAAACACCAAGTGAACACACTAGGTGAAAATTGAAATCACACCCAATAATACTTTTAGTGCTAAGAACACAAAAACACAATGCAAATGGGTTCTTTCAATTGGGAAGTAATTAATCCCACCATTAGGTTGAAGGAAAGAAGTTGGCGAAAGTGTGAAGGTTGTTCACTTCAAAGTAACATCAATAAAGACGTTGACATCTCTAAAGTGGGGGACAATGATATGCCCTTTTGAGCAGACCCTCAAGTGTGAGGATTCATTTAGTTGAAGCCCAAGTCCAAACCACCATGGGGTAGCCCCCATGGTGGCTTGAGTTATGAGTCTAAATGTTGGGTTGGGTTCAATTACTGGTTTGACAAACTCATGAATCACATAGGTGTTGGCAAGTGAGGGTCCGAAGAAAAGGGCCCGAGCAGATGTCCTTAACGTGCTAAGTCCTTGAACTAGATTACGATTAGGTTGAAAGATAGGAGATGGTAATCCTAAGCAATAGGGCCTTGGACCACTTGGGAAGTCCACAACGGGTTTTAGTCTCACTTGTTTAGAGGTTAAGGTTAACCCTAGGTTACAAGACAAGCTTGAATGTCGTGGCTTCACCAAGTGCTTGGTTTTCCATGTGTAGGTAGTGTAAGTGTTTAAATAGGCACGTGAACAAAATGGAAGTGGCAAGGAGCGACGCCAAGGCAAATCTGAATGCGAAAGATATATTTGGTGTCATTAACGACAATTCTTTTACATATGATTAACATTAACTAGCATTTGTGTGAACTAGTGACCCAATAATGTTTTCCTTCCAAAACCATATTTTGTAATATAATTGAATTTTGAATGACAAAAAATACTCAAAATTCAATATCTCTCACACTTTAAATTAATTTTTTTCCAAATCACTTTCATTAAATCCTCCTCCTCAAGGGCCTTCTAGAAATTCCAAAGTGTGCCCAAATTCCTTGATCAATTTTAGTTTTGATTTAAATAAAATTTTAATTAAAAAATTGTTCAATATTAAATCGAAACATTATAAAACCAATTTGGTGTGCCCCTTACTCATCAAGGGCTTTCCAACCTTACCAAGAGCACAACATGAAAAGAGGTTGTGGTTTGGAAATTTCAATATGACAAACAAACAAACAAACCTTCCATCATATATTTAATATTAATAATTTCAGAGGTAATAACATTAATATTACACTTTTATTATTAATTATAATATATGTTAACTAAAATCATATGCTTTTTCTTCCACAAGCCAATTGCACACTTTCCTTAAGGGAAGTAATTTTTTATATATTTTGCGGAACATGTGAAATAAAAGGATTTTTTCATATGTTATGAAATAATACAATATTAAAGGAGTATTTTATGAAAATTGAAAATATTCTACATATATTTTCATAATCCATATACATCATATTTATATTTAAGTAAATTATAAATTATAAATTATTTTAATTTTTTGAATTTTAATTTTTTTACAAATCATTTGAAAAAAAATGTAAGTAATTTCCCCTCAAATTTTCCATGTGTTTGACATCACACTCACACCTTTGGGTTATGACAAAACAACTTCATAAGTAGTGAATAGGAAAATAATGCAAGCAATTGTTGATTGTTAATGATTTGAAACAAGAAACAAAACACAGAAGACAAGAAAAAAAACTTTTGGAGTTATGTAAGAAGAAGTTTTACTTTTCATGTTCAATAATAAATAATTTTATGTTGTATGACTCCAAGCTTTTGAATGAATATTTTAAGTTAAAATACAAAAAAATCTCAACAATGTGGTTCAAAAAAACCTTTTTTTGAATGCAAGGATGGTTAGTTTCAAGTAATAGGGAGCTTCAATGGCTAGTTTAGTTCAAGAACTTCCTCTTCCTCATTTTGTATGCAAGCAATCATATACTTTGGGGGCAATGAAGGGAAGTTACAAGATTCTTTGTAGAAACCAAAGAAAGAAGGCAAAGAATTCAGCACATTGACATATCTTTTGCTTGCTCGTTGCAAGTTTTTGCTACCTATAGAGATTCAATTTTTTCATATATAATCTAAAGTTACAAAATCACTAAAATTTTGAAATACCAATATGTAACCAACTATAATGAAAAATTTAAGATTTTCATGACATGTAAACAAAAGGTCAAAAACAATTTCATTATTTCATAATTTTTACCAAAAACAAGCACCAACATTGGGAATACCATTTGTTGAATTCTTGTTACAATTTCTATGAGAGTTGTTGTCTCTTAGTTGAAGCCTTGTTGTTGGATGATATATATAAAACAAAAAAGGTGCAATATAATCTTTTCATGAGGTGATGGAATAAAGCAACATGGTTTAAGGAACATGCTTTGAAAACATGTAAAAGTCTTAGGGCTTAAGGAACTTTTGTATTCAATACAAATAATGAATCATATAACTTTTTCAGAACCACTACCTAATTTTTTCATTGTAATTAATAATCTAGGTTTTTGTACTTGATTTTGTATTCAATTATCAAGGTTTTAACATGTCTTTAAATAAGTTCTCATTAATTACCATTTAAAAAATTACATCACATTTAATGTCACCTAACATTTTAAGGGTGAATATTTCAAAATTTTGAGAAATTTGTATTGTTGTGAATGAAACAGTAGTAAACCTCCCAAAAGATGCTTGGAGGAAGGACAAAGCAAGGGCCTACAAGCTATTTTGTTTAATGTTGGCTAGTTGTGCTTGAATTAGGAATGACCACCAAGCCATTGGAGATGTGATAAATGCGATGGGGCACATGGATTAAAGGAATAGCAGGTGTAAAAGGTGGAAGGTCAAACCAACCATCATTGTTGTGCTCCTACAATGACCGAGCTTGGCATCATTAACATGATCTTGGAACGACAGGAAAGTTTATTTTTTTTTTAAAGGATTATTTTTATTTTTGTAATTTATTTGTTTTCTTATTATTATTATTATTTTAAGTTTTGTTTTTTTTTTAATTTTTTTTTTAAAAGGCTTGCTTGGGCTTTTGCATCCTAATGTCTTTCTGGGTGTAGCCCTTTTTTGTATGGCTCCCTCTTTGCATCCTCCGTCAATTCATGATGTTGTTTGTCTGAATTGCTCCAATGTTACATTTCATGTAGCTTCTCAAGGCATGTTAAAAGTGCTTACCTTCATGCCAACTTCGTTTCCCAAGCTTGTCAATTTGTTTTCTCTTTTGAAGTGTTTTCCCTTCCTATGTTACAACTTGGTTTTATCCTTTTTGTTTCTTGGGGTTAGTTTCAAGCTTAGTCAAGCTTCATTTTGGGGTTGTTTGAGGTTCATTTTGCATGCCTTCCTTTGTTTCATAGGATCCATCAAACCATTCAGGATGTAGTTAGGTAATCTTTTTGTTTACCCTTGCCTAAATTGTTCAAGATTTGATGGACAAATCAACATGGTTCTTTCTCCTTTTGTTACCATGTTGGTGTTTGCGCTATACTCGAGGAGGTCACTCAAATCAATGAGAGGTTTTTGCCCACCTTAAGAGGTTTATGGTGAGTGACTGGTCTTCTCTTTAGGAGGAGTCCTTTCATGCCTCATGTACTCCATGTTCCCTATCATAACCCTAACCTTAGGCTTGCGACCAAGGCAAGGGCTTGCAAAGGTGCGCACCAAGAGCGAAGCTCGGGAGTCACATTTCATACTTCTAGGAATGTAGGAGAGTGTGAGGAAATGAACCTTCACACTCCTAAGTGAGCTCCCATTTTGGAGTTGAAGTCTTGATGGACTCCCGAATCTTCAGAAGGCGATTGTAGGGGTCAAAATTCATTGGATTGAAAAATTCCTTATATCGTTAGAAAGATTTTGGAGCTTAGATGTTTAAAATGGGTTCGCATGACCATTTGGTTACTTAAAACATAAGTTATGGCCAAATGAAGGGCCGATAATCAAATTGCCAATATGACTTTCTACCACTAAATGTCGAGAGTTGCCCTGATTTACTTGCGTGAATGTGGCTTGTGACATATTTTTGGAAAGCTCTCAATGAAAGCTACAACTTTTCTTCAAACCTCACCTTAATAGGAGGTTTGCACAAGAAGTTATGGAAGTCTTACTTTCGGGAATTTCGAGAATCTCAACTTGGGAGTCTCGAGACAAAATGACAGTTGGGTGCAAGCCCTGTGATTAGGCATAGAGAGTACTTCAAGGCAAAAGGTGTTGGCTTCCCTCAAATCTGGGCTATGGTGAGTCTTGTGAGTTCGTGTTTACCCGTGGCTTGTCCATGCACCAAAAGTGCTCCAATTATGCACTAACCAACTTGTTAGGTTTGTGCAGGTCCGTGTGAATAATTGACCCACTTGTCACTCATCCTAGTCCGCATCTTAGAGGTCCAACATGGCTTTCTACCCCCGAAGTCTTGCGAGCTAGGCAATGTACCCCAATTCCTTATCTTTTTGTTGTTTTCACCTTGGATTCGTAGTTGAATCTATCAAGGAGCTTGGGGGTGCATCATTCCCATTGCTTTTTGGATGATTTTTTAGCCATCTGGCTATGTCGATGTTTGATTTTGGGTAAAGCCAAAGAGTATAGTTGCGTTATTAAAGCTTTGAAGCCCATGACATTATTTATTCCTTCGGAGGGCACCGTTGCAGCTTTGCGTTAGCTACACCCCCTTCCATTAAACCCTATCCTTCCACTTTTTTTTATTATAGGTTTAAACACACTTTTGTTCTCGATAGGATTTTGTTTACATAGGCTTTAGTCACTTTTCCCCGTTTGTCTTCAAGTGGGGTATCTGGGATGGTTTATGAACTTCTCTCAAGATGTTTCATACTACTAGAGGACCCATCTTTAGGGTTTTTGGAATTATTCCAAGCTATTGTTATTGTTGCCCGTGATTATATTTTTAAGTTAGTGGCCTTAGTGTTGGGAGTTAACAAATTGTTGGCAATGGCAAAGGACATCGGAGGTCTTCGTTCTATCATCGTAAGCGAGGTGTTTTTTTGGATTATTAATTATTCCATTATCCTCCAACTTCAGGGGCCACTTCAGGAGCACCTATCCCCCCATCAATTTGGAGTATCGACCCATGGAGGTTGTGAGATCAATTTTTTTGGCATCAAAACCCTCTTCAACCTACACCCTAATTAGATCGTGATGCAAGTTGATGTTGAAAATGTTTTTAATGGCATTTCTTGATAAGTTATTTCTAAAGAATTGTGAGATGTCGAAGGTCCTTTAATGAACATTGTCCCTTTACAAGGTCGTTTTATGGTGTTCATTCTTCTCTTTATTACTAACATGGGTAACATGAAGAGGGGATCAACATTATTGAATCATCTTTAGGCATGAAGTAAGGTGACCCCTTAGGAGGTCCTTTATTTTCCCTGGCCTATTATCAAACATTCCTAAAGACCATTTCAAGGGCCCCCAATTGTGTCTTCCATCCTTAACAGACAATACCCACATCATGGGCCCTATGAGCGAGATTATCCTTGCTTTTAACCACCTTTTGACATAATAAACCCTAGTTGGGCGTAGGGTTAAGGTTTCAAAGTATAAGCTTTAGAGTCCATTAAGGAACATTTTAGGATTCCCTAAGGTTACACTTTGGTTATAAATGGCTTACGCATTTTGGGTGTGCTAGTGGGTTCTCAAAACTTTGACATGCATTTTTTGGATGCAGCTTTATCTCAAAATGTGGTGCATATTGATGATCTTCCTTTATTGGGAGACAACTTATTTTGGGCATTTTGTCTTCATGTGTCGCTCATCAACCTTCAAGATGTCAAGCCCGACTACTGATCTCTTTTGATGGTATAGGCCTTTTATTTATGGAAATTTGTGCCCCATCTATTTTTTTAAGGAGTTAGTGTTAAAGGTTTTTTCTATCCCTTTTAGTTTCACATTTTCCCTTCCAATTTCTAATTTTGGTTTATTGAAATTATCAACAAGTTGTTCCAAATCTGAATATTAAAACATAAAAAACATTGCGATTTTCTAATTATTCATTAAAAACAACATTTTTCAAGCTAGCATTTTAAAAACAAAAAAGGAAAAGTTTCACAAGAAAATTAGAGTAAAACATGATTCATAAATTAAAAACTCTTCAAGAATTACAAAAAATGAAAAGATCCCCTTTCTATCTTTAAGTTTAAACTTAGTTATACCAACTCATAGTGTTATTGTAACTTAAATAATCATTAGCCAAATAACAAATTATTAGTCACAAGTTCAATCAACATGTTTTGTTAATCATCCGTTATTATAACAGATTGGTTACCAATTATTATAATAGACCAGTTAATTAAAAACCTGTTAACATAAAACTAAAATAACCTTAGGTTATACTACCTCACTAGTTATCAATTAGTTTAACCAATTACTATATACATACTAAAAAATTGGGTTAACATTACCCCCCTTGAAATCCATATTTTGTCCTCAAAATTAATCAATTAAAATTACTTGTTCGACACCTACAATTAAATGATCAACATGTTGTTCACCTATAGTATCAACAAGTTATTCACCTATGGTATCAATAGGTTCAACCAAAAGAACCGATTGAGATTATGGTCTTTTAGTAATAGGTGTGTCCTTTAGTATTGTATTTAAAGTCCTAAAAACTTCAAAGGCATGGGTAATACTGTCAATCAACATAATTTTTATGCCTACTCAAATCTTTGGTATAATTATGGTATAGGTTTTGGAGTGACAAGTTCTTCCAAGGCTTTTACTTAAGTGTTAGCAACAACAACATGTACTTCCATAAGTTATGTGGGCAAAAGTAAAGTACAAAAAATAATGGCCAACTTTACTCCCCCTTTTATGGGTTCAAGTTTTTCAACTTAGTAATAACAACATGTTTGTTCTAAAATCTTGTAGCTATATCAACTGCTTGCACATGTGAACTTTTCTAGAAAACATTTTAGGTACCTAAACCAGTTTACCAATAAACTAATCATACTTATAGCCTTCAAAATGCAACTGATATGCAACCAATTCATTCAAGTAGGCTTCTTTGTCTAAACAAACAATTTAAAAACTTTCTTAAATTTGTTCTTTAGTGATTTCCTACACAATTTGACACCCTTCCTTCCATTTTGAATTTTTATTAGCTTGTGCTCAGTTCTGTACCTTAAGCAAGGCAATGTCCAGAAGTAATTCCTCAAACTCCTTTCAACTAGTTGTCCATGTAAATAGGTTGAGAAACTTTATTGGGGGCTTTGTGGAGTGTTTCCAATTTGCCCTTTAGTTCTTGAATCTATACCCAACGTTCATGGGTACAATTTTCCATATCAATGTTGACGTTTGTCAACTGTCCCCTTTGCTACAAACAGGTACTCTTTAGCTCCAACATGATCTTTTTCCGTTATACATTAATGGCTTCCATCTTACCATAGTCTTTTGTTAACCAATCAATATCAGTTTGTAGGGTTTTAAGGTCATTACAAATTTTGAAATGGACTTGGGTTAACTCATTGTACTTAGACTATAGGGTTTCAACCTTCTTAATTGTTCTTTCAACTTCAACGCCTTTTGCAACAATATGTTTGTTCTTTTTTTGCTACGTAAGGAGGTAGGTTTTCATAATAGCCAAGTCTTTATCTCTGTTTTGTAGGGCTTGCTTATGACTAAACATTATAGACAACGGGCTTGTAATTGGTTGTTGGTGTCCTCTAGTAGATTCTCAACATTATTGTACTTGATCTCAAATTAGTTAAGTTGTTTATTGTTTGAGGCCATGTCTGAACTATTAAGGCTATTTACTCAAAGAAAAGTGTATCTTGTTTTAGGCTTTCATGTTGAACATGCGCTATTGACGTCTCAGGAAAAATATAAATAGGTTCAATTTGAGTCGGTTTAACATGTTTAGGCTAAACTAGTTGAACCAATTTTATACTTGTTGATAGCGAGTTACCAACATGTTATGTAGGAGCAGAAGTTTCTTGGATAAGTAAAGGTCACTAATTTAGTACTTGTTCAAAGTTAGGTACACTTCATCCTCCATGGATTGCTCACTCTTCGTCCTTATTGATTCATCATCTTGTTGTGTGGTGACATTAGCTTCCATGTCTTCATCACCCCCCTCCATAACCATGATTCACTAACGAGTACAAGGTTTTTTCTTCGGTGGTGAATTAGTTGTATCTGGACTCAATTAGTCCTTGGTGTTGATGGTTCAATTCATACTTTCACCCATTGTGATCGTTGAACTAGTTGCAATGATATGTTGGTTGAACGTATAGATCGTCATTCACTTATGAACTATTCCTTGGTCACAACTTGAGGAAAGGGTTCTCTATAGTACTTCGTAGTAGTCTTTTTGTCCTCTCTCCCTTGAACTGGTTGTGGACTTGGAAAATCAATAGACATATCGTCCTCTAACAAAGGAAAATAATGTTGTAAACAAACTTCTATAACATATCCAAAGTAACAGGTTGTTGCCTTCTTATCATGTGTTGATAACCTTGAACTATTATTTCCTTTTGGTGTTCAGTTCCTTGGGTCAATTCTATTGACATTTGTGTCAACATAATAGAAGACATTGCATAATGATTTGAATATTTTGTCAAATGAATGAAGTAACATATTTTGATTAAATTTTTTTGTATATGAAAAATTGATTCTTGATGTGCTTGATGGGAATAGATTAGATGGAACTCAAGTTGCATTAGGTTGCAAATTTGAAAGGTAAGAAACCAAAAATAAATGTGTTTTTTATGTGCATCATGTTAAGAAAATTTTAACTTGTATGTAGATTATAATTCACAATTAATTTACATAATGGTTTAGGTTTTAGATCATATAAAAAAAACAAAATGAGGAATGAAGTAACATATTTTGATTTGCTATTTTTTTGGTATATGACAAGTTGAACCTTGATGGGGATGGATTAAATGGAACTCAAGTTGCATTAGGTTGCAAATTTGAAAGGTAAGAGTCCAACAAAAATGTTTTTTTATGTGCATCATGTTCAAGAATATTGCAACTTATATGTAGATAAAAAGTTACAACTTTTTTATTGCATAGTGGTTTAGGTTTTAGATCATATAAAAACATCAAAATGAGAAGGAATGAAATAACATATTTTGATTATTATTATTATTTTTATATATGAAAATTTGACTCTTGATGTGCTTGATGGGGATAGATAAGATGGAATTCAATTTGCATCAAGTTGCAAAGTTGAGATGTAAGAGACTAGCAACAAATGTTTTTTTTTATGTGCATCATGTTCAAGAAAATTGCAACTTGTATGTAGATTAGAAGTTATAATTTTCTTACATAGTGGTTTAGGTTTTAGATCATAGAGAAAAATCAAAATGAAAAGAAATGAAATAAAATATTTTGATTAGATATTGTTTTCGTATATGAAAAATTGATTCTTGATGTGCTTGATGGGGATAGATAAGATGGAATTCAAATTGCATCAGGTTGTAAAGTTGAGAAGTAAGAGACCAACAACAAATGTTTTTGGAATGTGCATCATGTTAAAAAAATTTGCAACTTGTATGTAGATCAGAAGTCACAACTATCTTACATAATGGTTTAGGTTTTAGGTCATAGAGGGAAAAAATGAGAAGGAATGAAGTAGCATATTTTGATTAAATATGATCTTTGTATATGAAAAACTAATTCTTAATGTGTTTGATTGGGGTAGATCAGATGGAATTCAAGTTGCAAATTTGATAGGTAAGCAATCGACAACAAATGTTTTTTATGTGCATCATGTTCAGAAAAATTGCAACTTGTACGTTGATAAGAATTCACAACTTTCTTACATAATAGTTTAGGTTTTAAATCATAGAGAATAAAACATGAAAAATGAAGTAACATATTTTGATTAGTTGTTGTTTTTGGTATAATGACAAATTGATTATTAATGTGTTTGATGGGGAGGATCAAACGGAACTCAAGTTGCATTAGGTTGCAAATTTGAGAGGTAAAATACCAACAAACATGTACTTTGTGTTTTGAACTTCAAGTGTAATGGTATATTCTAGGTTAAGAGATTAGTTTTTGGTTATTAATTGATTGATCATTTGTGTGCATTGTGTGCCACACTTGGTGTTGAAGTTAATTACTTGGGAATAGTTTGGTGACATGATCAATATGGTCATGGTTGCCAAACACCATGACAACACAAATTGAAAGCATATTGGCTTATTTTTTCTTGAATTATGATCAAGATCATGTATAATTGAATTGTAAACAAATAAAATACTGCAAAGGTCATTCCATCATAATCATAATCTCTCAATTGTTATATTACATTGTTGTTTATTATTGATGGAACTAATCCTTCATTAATATATGGGAAACTAAATATTTTATGTACTAGAAAGAGATCCACTAATGTCCACCAAATCTTCATTACAATCCACTAATGACCATTGAAGTCCATATACCCTACAAGTGATCAAAACTAATGATATCCACTGAAAGATCCATTAAAATCCACATGTACATTACAACTATCCATTGGATTCACTAAACTCCACCAAAGAAATTCACTAAAATTCCACTAAATGCCACATCCACTACAAGTATCCACTAGATCTACACTAAACTCCACTAAAAAGATTCATTAAAAGTTCACCAAAGTTCACATCCAATACAATTATCCACTAGATTACAACTCCACTAAACTCCACTAAAGAAGTCCACTAAAAGTCCATTGGATTAGCATCCATTAATTTAAAAAAAATCTCCACTAAAGTCCATACGTAGCCAAATAAATACATGAAAATTTAAATATAAATCAAACATTTAAATAAATATTATATTTGGTTGTGGTCATCCCTGGGTGGTCACTAGTGGAGTTTAATGGGCATGGGGTGGTGCATGGCGGAACCCTAATGGGCACCTCTCTGGTCCACCCATGAGTGGACATTAGTGGAGTTTAATGGACACATGGTGGTGCATGGTGGAATGCTAGTGGGGTCTTTCCCAGGCGTTCCAATTCACTAGCACTTCCACTGAAGATTTGTATGCATTCCACTTTGGTGGAATTGATCTATTTTTTGTGGAACTTGGGTGGAATGTTGGGTGTAAATGGAACATGTTCTATAGTAGTGAAAATGGAATGGGGAGTGGCCAAGTTCTTGGAGAGCAAGGGGATGACTATGAACCCTGCCATGCCAACTCCTCCTTGTCCCAAAGTGTGAATGCAAACTTGTCATTTTAGTCGTGTATTAGGTATCATGATGGAAGAACTCTGAAGCTGGCCGTGTGAACAGAGTAACTTTTTAAATTACCTATTTGCTAGGTACTAGGATAGTAGGTACGTAGGTACCCCTGACCTGCTGCATGTTGTTGAAAAAAATTAGGGCAAAAAGAGATGTCCCTGTGTGAACGGGGCTTATTTGAAGGGTTCCAAAACGCGAGGCGCTCGCCGACGGTTCTCTCTCTTGTTCTGGAGCGCCGCCATCGCTAGACCTGCTGCCCCAGCCTCTTCACCATGGTACGCGCGCGCTCTCCTTGCCTCTTCCTGTTGTGTATTCGCTCGTTTTTAGCTACGGAACTCATTTCTTGCGTTTCTGGAATGGTATTTTAAAAAAATCCCCCGCTACTTTCTTCTTGCCTGAGAGAAATCGTGACCTTTTGCGCTTGTGATGACAACAGTTTGATTTGGTTTTCTTGATCGCTCTTCCCTTGCTTTGGATTGTTTGTCTGCCCGTAATCTTTCTTGATATATCTCTACTGTCTTCTCTATAGCATTCTCTTTTCTTCCGTTATTATGTTGATAATGTTTCTTGCCTGCGGTCGTTCCATTATTAGGGTTTAGTATGCGGAAGGGGTTTTGGAGTCTTAGCGTGCCGTTTTTGCACTGTGTGCTACTCTAGGTTTTCTTGCTGTGGCGGAAGTTAACCATGGTGCTTAAGTTGGAAGATTTTCTTTTCAAGCTTTTTGGAAACAGTGTTTGTGAATCGAGTGTATGGTGTTTCTTTGTACAGAATGAGAGAGTTTTGACTGACTACTTGCTTGTAATTGCAGGCCTCCGAAAAGAAACAGCAGAATTGTATGCGCGAAATCAAGGTGCAGAAGCTGGTGTTGAACATCTCCGTGGGTGAGAGTGGAGATCGCCTTACCAGGGCATCAAAGGTGATCGTACATCGTTATGGTTTCTACGCTTTATGTCATTTAATTCTTTCTAAGGGGTTGGTGTTTCTTCTCTGAACTTCATGTGGAGATGATGTTGTAGCAATTTTGCACTATGTTCACTTTTGTGGAGGTTCTGATATTTTGTTTGTCTCATCTCTTTGTAATTGATCTGTTGCAGGTGTTGGAGCAGCTCAGTGGTCAGACTCCTGTCTTTTCCAAGGGTGAGATTGTTGTCAGAGTATGCTTTGTGCATCTTTCGTCTTTTTAATTAGATTATTGCAATTCAATAGGTTCACAGCAAGAATTTAGACTGAAGGTGTTCTGGATACTCACAAGAGGTCATGTGATTTGCAGCAAGGTACACTGTGCGTTCTTTTGGTATTCGGCGCAATGAGAAGATTGCATGCTACGTAACAGTGCGTGGAGAGAAAGCTACGCAGCTCCTGGAGAGTGGATTGAAGGTGAAGGAATATGAGCTGCTTCGCCGAAACTTCAGTGAAACTGGATGCTTTGGATTTGGTATCCAAGAGCACATTGATCTGGGAATCAAGTGAGTTCCTTCTTGCCTCTCTGCTTTATAGTTATGTGGATTTCTGCTTGGGATACAGGAGGCCCCTGCCACTACCCTCTCTGTAGGCCTCTCTATGACTGTGGCTTCAATGCTTGGTTGTACATGGGCAATCTTTAATACGCACTCACAACCTCTCTGCTGGTTGAACCAGGATACTGTTGAAGTTTTGATTAGCCATGCCTCCTGAGTTCTAACTGACATCATGACCGAGAATTCCTATTCCTTCCTGAAAATGTAATAGAAACTTGTGATGCAGATTATGATTTGTTTCCCTACACTTTGAGCTGACTGTGATATACTCATGTACACCAACTGTTTTGGAACTGATTTCAGTAGGGAGTAGTGTCTGCTAGTCACTGCCATTCAGCTGAATGTGACAGCCTGATACTTTGCAAGGGTGTCTAGTGCCAGACTCATTCTCACTGTATTTATGTGGGTTGTCCCAGTTGTGGTTTCAATATCTGTGCAGTTATCTTATGTGACACTCTGGATTTTTCCTCTGCAACCACACTGATATATTTTCTTCTCTATGTGTATGACTGAATAGGGCAGGTGCTGATATTGAATGATTGTGTTTTTAAATGGCAGGTATGACCCTTCCACAGGTATCTACGGAATGGACTTTTATGTTGTGCTTGAGCGTCCAGGTTACAGAGTGGGGAGAAGACGCAGGGCTAAGTCTCGCGTTGGTATTCAGCATCGTGTCACCAAGGAAGATGCTATGAAGTGGTTCCAGGTCAAGTATGAGGGTGTGATCCTGAACAAGTCACAGAACATTGCCTAGGTGATGATCATTTCTATGTTAAAACGAAGGGTGAAGGAAAACCAAGTTTTTAATGGAGGAACCAAGCTGTGGGCACCCCAGAGGCTTGCAGCCTCTGTGGTGATAGAGTTGGCTTGGTATAGGGCATTTTTGCATGTGTATGGCAAGTGTGAAACAGATGGGTTCCTGTTGTCACTTCATGTGTTGCCTTTTATATGCAACGTTGATGAGAATGGAATATTTCATGTGGCAAATTTTGCATGAGGTTTAAGGTTGCTGCAATGGTCTACTAACCCACTGTTTTTCAAGTGTGACTGTTTTTGTGTGATGGAGCACAGCCTCACATCACAGATAGTGCAGCCTTTCTGAGGTGGGTTTCTGAGGTGGGTCGGTGGGGATCTTTTCATTTTTGTGGTGTTGTTCACTAGGGATTGCTCATGCATCACAAAACAGTTTGCAACCGTGGATGTATTTGGATACATCCCACATTCAAGCTCTTTGGCCAAAATACAACTAGCCTTTTGTTCTCAAGAAAGTTTGGCGTGTGGTTGTGTAGGTTCTTGTTGTTTTAAGAGCAAAAGACTACTAACCAAACCACTTCCAAGTGAACAACAAATTTATGGGCTCTCCTGGTAATGGGGAGACTATGGAATGTGGTATTTTTAATACATTTTCAAGAATGTTCACCATGAGGTCTTGTGAGCTGAGTTCATTTCTTGGGAACTTCATCGAACTATATTTCCTAATTTAACTGTTGCTGGTTTATGCCATGCGAATCCTTTCTGAATTTTTTGGTGATTCATGATGGCCATTTCTCTTTTGTTTTAAGTTTTGATCTGCTATATCAAATTCCTTTCTCTCTCCAATTTAGTTCCATCATATGATTTGAAGGTAGAAATGATTTAATGTTTTTCATCAAATCTTCATCTCCATAGATTCATATGTTCAAGTTAAGAATGTAAGATATAGTTTTGGGTTTATATCTATATGCTTTGTTACCTTGGCATCTTTGACACTAATTATCTTGTTTTCATAATTGTTGAAAATTTCCAATTTTGTTTCTCAAAGAACAAAATTTTGTGAAGGACGCTAGGGAACCATTTAAAATAACCTGGAATGTTCTGTCGTCCACATGGAACCTTTGAAAAACGAGGAAATGTGTTGCATAATGGCTTTGCCCCCAAGAACATCTCATAAGGATGATAAATGTTCAACAAATTATAATGTTGCTTATCATGGTGAAGCTCAAGTGTGGGGCCAAATGTGATGTCTTGTGTTTTGGATGTACTATGTTTTGTCATTCTAGTGGCATTGTTAGGCATTTCAGGCTGTGTTTTTTTGGAGGTTCTTCTTGCCCGTTTTCCCCTTCTTGTGGCTTGGGTGTTAAAGGCGGACCCCTTACCTCCTCCCATTTGGGTCTTTGGCCATGTTTTTATTCATGAATCCCTTTCACTTTACGATGGGAAGTGCAAGTTGTTTCTTGTTTGCTTTGGATTGCCTTGTTTGAGACCTTTTCAACATTGTTGTTTGACATTTATTTTTGTTTTTCTCTTAGTGGTGTCTTGTTCACCTCGTTTGGGGTGGCGTAGACATTGAAAAATTAGAGCCTAGCTTTAGCGATTTTTATTGAGAGATTGGGAAAAGCTTTAATTGAAGCATTTTCTTCAAGGGCAAGCGCTAGTTGTAGCTTTACCTTTGGATCAAGGCCCCTCGGTGCCCATGTTCCCTTCGAATTCCTCTTTTATTGCACCTTTCTTGTGGTGGTTTGGGTGGAGTTTGGTCTTAAGGCATGTCAGAGAATATGCTCATGCAACAAGGACCTTTCATCACAAACTTAATGAGTCACAATTTGGCAATAAATTTTGTGCAAAATGTTCTTTTCATAGGTTCATATAGAATAGACAGAGATGTCATTCATCTATTTGAATTGTTTGAACATCAATGTAATGTGCATTGTTTATACATGAATGTTATATGCTTATTCGTATTGTTTAAACATGGATGTTGTATGTCTATTCATGTTGTTTACACATGAAAGTCGTGCACATGTCTTTTGTGTTTAAATAATGCATGAAATTCATGTTTAAATGATGCAAACCCATGAAATAACATATTTTGCATGGATTTGAGATGAACCAATGAAGTTTATAAATTTGTGATGTTTTCCCCGTGGCCCTAGCTTCTTCAAAATCCATGTCAATTTTGTAGGCTCTCTATCCTTTAGTTTTGCCTTTTGCTTGCCCTAATTCTTTGATGGATTTTTAGCTAGACGGGGACCTAAAATTATCCTTGGATTCTTTAGGTTAGCTTTTTTGTGCATGTCCCATTTTTTCACAAGGGGGTTTTTTAGCATGGTTTCAAACCATTTTCAAGATGTTTCTGACCTTGAAGACTATACCAACAATTTTTAAAAACTTCACTAGTTAAGTTCCCATGTTGCTATGGGTCACTTCCCAGGGTCCATTGCTTGTGTCCTTGGTGTTGTTAGGTTTTTGGCTTTAGCCAAACCTTCAAGTGGCATTAGACTAAGTGTCGTGGGTGAGATTTTCTACCAGCTTTTCAACAAAGCCTTATGTTTTTAGTTATTAGATGTGTTGTTTTTTCATTTGTTGCCTCATTAGTTTTGGTATGTTGTTAAAGGTGGATGTGAGGCAATGGTGCATGATATTTGAGCTACATTGAATGTCCACTTTGATTGAGTGGTGTCGCAAGTGAATGTGGCAAACACTTTTAACTCCATTTTGTGTTAGGCCATTTTTTAGAAGCTTCATGTAGGAGGCTAATTGTTTTTGATTTTCCCTTTTGTTCATTCTTTTTATGGCAAGAAGTTGCCTTCGTTTTTTAACCATCATTCCCCTGGGGGAGAGCTTCTTTTGTTTGTGGGCCTGTGTTAGGGTGATTCGCTCATCGAACCTCTATTTGCTTTGGCTCATTTTTGTGCTTTGTGAGCCTTTTATGTTGTTTTTCCTTTATATATTTTCCCTTCATTGGTAAACAACACACACATCCTTGGTTTTGCTTCCTTCATTCCCTTTGGCTTTGACCATTTTGTTTTTTAGCTAGTTGATGTGGGTTTATTTGTTTAGCCTCGAAAATGCGATGTTTGGTCCCTTTTTGGCTTGCCCCCAGTTTTCCCCCCCTTCTTGGTTTTTGCTACCTTCCAGAAGACATAAAAGTTTTAAGGGTTCCTTTTGGTTCTGTGTCATTTT
>Ga0116231_10005484_pt1 | contig 24947 bp, 28 predicted proteins | sample S1TSphgellanicum_2_FD_89695 | JGI IMG/M metagenome (GOLD analysis project Ga0116231, IMG submission 89695) | Host-associated microbial communities from peat moss isolated from Minnesota, USA - S1T2_Fd - Sphagnum magellanicum MG | ecosystem: Host-associated > Plants > Peat moss > Unclassified... | reverse complement strand
GAAGGCAGGCCGCACCGTCTCTTTATTTAGGTGGTGAGGTTGTGCCCCCCCCCCGGTGGGCTGTTGGGGGGGGGGGGGGGGGGGGGGGGTTGGGGGGCCTTTTATTACAAAGCCCGGAACATGCCTTTCTTTGTAGTGGTGTGCCCGTTTTGAGCTTTCCTCTAGTTCTTCTTAGATCGGCGGCAGTCTTGGCTTGCGTTTTGTCGCTAGGAAAAGGGAGCTTCAGAAAGGGAAATGCGATGGATTGTTGGTCTTGTTTTTTGCCCTCTTCTCTTCTCTTTTGAAGCAGATGATGATCATGAATGCGAGAAATAGTTTAGAGATTTGAATACAAAATCAAAGGAGTTGGAGAAAAACAAAGAGTTGCTGTTGTTGAAGTTTAGAGAGAGAGAGAGAGAGAGAGAGAGAAGAAGAAGAAGAAGAAAGGAGAATGCGATGGATTGCTGTTTGTGTAGTTCCCTCGGGAACTCGTATCGACCGCCACGGAACACAGTATGTGTGAGTTGTTACGAAGGCGCGCGGTCGATTATCGATCTTTGTCGGAAGCTGGAACAGGAGTGGCGGGACGATGACAACGACGATGATCATCATCATCTCGATACTTCGTCGTCGTCGTCGTCATCGTCTTCGTCGGAAAACAACAACCGTACTAAGCAACTCGCGACGCCGCCGCAGGGGCTTGCATACGCTTTCAAGCAGATGAAGCATCTGGAACTGAAGGAAGAAGATGCATCGGAGAAGCTGGAGTTTCTGGAGTCGCTGGTGGATGCTTTCCGATTAGGCATGCATTCCGATGTCGAACTCGTTACCAATGATGGCCTCTCTCTTCATGCTCATCGCGTTGTCATGGTTAGCACATCTCTGTCTCTGTCTCTCTCCGCTTGTTTTTCGCTTCCAGTTCTTGTTCAAGATCATTCTTGATCGTTTCTAGTTTTCTGTTTTATGACATTTGTTCTCTTGCCGGCTTTCCTGTGCGGATCTGCATGCTATTGCAAGCTTTGTCCTGAATTCATTTGGTCCTATTGTTAGGGTTTGACATAATCCTTGCCTTGGCTGAAATCGGTTCACCTAGTGCACATCTCGCCAGTGTTGATTGTAGCCTCTCTGAAGAAAGTCATGAAGCTGAATTTGTACTGCATTTGTACTTAGAACTATGAATGTGTTTGTTTTGGCGTGTGCTGCAAATCTGAGCTTTGGTAATCCCACAGGTGCGCAGTTTGTGGCATGCATTCTGACTTTGAGAGGTGTTGCCCCAAGAGATTCAGAGTTGTCCTTAGTTTGGATGCCTATTTGCATTGGTTTCTTGTGCCTGACTTCTGGAATTATTTTTCCATCTGTGAATTTTTTCTCTATGACTGGATCGATTGGCGGAACATATGCTGAAGGCAACAAAGTCTCCTGTTTTCAAGGGAATATTTGAGGCAGATGAATTGAAGGAGGTGCACACAGGACCTGTACACATCCAAGAGCTGAGCCATGATCAACTGAGGTACCTGCTCGAGTTTCTGTATTGTGCTGAAATTCCAGCAGATGCAATGGCAGAGCATAGCCATGCACTTCTAATAGCTGCCGACAAGTATGACATTCCTGTCCTAAGCAAGGTCTGTGAGGCCTTCATTTCATCCACCGTGTGTGCATCCAATGTCTTGGAAATTCTTGAGCTAGCAACCCTCACATCAGCAACATCACTGAAGGAAACAGCCATTGGTGTGATTCTTGAAAGCTATGAGGATATTCTCTTCTCAAAAGAGTATGAAGACTTTGCCATGAAGAATCCACTTCTTGCAGTTGAGATCACAAAGGAATTTATCAAAGACCTCAAGAAGCAGGCTAATACAGGTGAGAATTATGTTGATAGACAAGTTTTTGTTCCTCATCAGAGAGCCTGAGAAGCCCTAAAAAATATTCCCTTCAATTTTTTGGCTGTGTACTAGTACAAAACAAGAGCAGCATAGAAATGGGTCAACTGAGAATCAGAACCCCATATACAGAACAGAAAGTGTATCATCCTCTTCTCATTAAGAGTTTCCTGAGAATGCCCTACATGAGAAGCATGGTGGATGATGCTCATTCAATGTTTTCCTGTCTAGTTTTCTGTGTTTAATCTTTATCCATTTCCACGAGTCTCTTAGTTTCTTAGCAAACTGTGCCTGTGTCTTCTGGAGTATTGTTTACACAGGTTTTGCAGTGTCTCCTGAGCCCTAATTTAGTTCTGGAAAGTATTTTCTATGGTTAATTGCTTAGACCCAATACTAGAACCAAGCTGGTATGAAGGTTTTAAATAGGACCCAATACTAGGACCAAGCTGGTATGTCAGAAATGACCCAATAACAGCACCAGGCTGGTATGTTCAAAATTCGATACCAGAATGAAAAGGATATGGTCAGATAGGTTTTTAAAAGATTTGATGAAGGTAAGTTTAGTTTATAATTGGAGTTACAGTTTGGTTGGAGTTCGGGAATGCAAATCCAAACTGTAACCAAAGCATATGAAATGGTTACAAATCATTCTATAAGTTGATCCTTCACAAAAATAAAGTGTCTGGAAGTGTGGAGTGTGGACCCTAACATTCTTGTTTCATTCTCAACTCAAAATATTGTTTCAAAGTTTGGTTTTATGCTTGTAAGTTGTAAAGTACTCAGAGAAATGACTAGTGTAGTTGGAGGGGACATGAGCGATGGGCATTTATTGGCCTTGTCTACCAAGGCAAGGATACCTATTGTGTTTAGATTCATTATAGAGTATAGTAGCTTAACGGATTTTGGCCCCCTAGGTAATAGCTCTATTTTTATATGAGGATTTTTGAAAGATGATATTTTGACTTGTGTTGAAACTCGAGATTAGTTTTAGAGTTATAATACCTTGGAAGGATTTTTGGTTCCATTTAGAGGATACTTTTTGAAGATTATATTTTTGCATGGTGAAATATTTGAGTTTCCATAATTCTTCTTCTGCCTTGAGATACTTTTTTAATGTAAATGGCAAGGTGACAGTGTGACACACCCCTTGTTTGATGATTGATTGTTGGATTTTGTGAACGTCTTCTTTTTTGTGAGTTCAGGTACACCCTTTCTTATGGGATGTACCAATTTGTGCTCCTTGATGTTGGGTGTCAAAAGCTGAAAAGAAAAAGAAGATTGCATGCCACTTTATTCCCACATCCTAGCTATAATTGTGCTTTATGTTTGACAATTATGAAGCCTGAGTGATGAACTTTAGGATGGATGTATGTTTCACCATTTGCTGTGCTGCTCAGGCTATGTAAGAATCAAGATCATTAAATAGTTCTCAATAATAAAGGCAGCAACATACCTCATTTTCTTCTTACACAAAATGCCTCAAGTGTTATTGTTTTTTACCTAACCAATGTTAGCTTTATAATGCATATTACATAAATTGACATTGTACATATTATTTCATACATATATTAATATATACAATATTCCAATGTTTTTGGCCCTTTTTGCAATTTTGTAATGTAACCAAGTTGGTTATCATCCGTAAGCCAATTTAAACAAATTTGGCTATTAACAAAATATGAAAGGAAAACACAGCCTCATAATATCTTTGCTACCTACTTGAATCATACACATAAATCTAGCAAAAAACATTGATTTTTTTTTTCCCAAAATTCATTGAATATGTGACAAGAAAAAATTCCAAAACTTAGAAATAAAACCAAATTGCACACCAAAAAAAGGCCAATATGAACATACTATGGTACTTAACTTGGTTAGGCACTAATTAATTACTTTTTGAAATTATCAAAATTTTTGAAAAATACTTGTCCATGATGCCAAAAATCTAACATAAATTCTCAAGCATGTTGGCTTCATTATTTAATATAATGTTGAGTCCTTAAATGTTATTATTTTTACATCTAAACATTTTTTTAAATAAATAAATTAGGCACCTTCCTACCAAGTTAGGCTACGTACCACAATATCAATGGTTTCTTTCTAGTAAATTTTCTTCTTTTTAAAACAAATAAAAGGATTAAAAGAACTTGTTTATTTTTTTAAAAGACGTAAATTTGCCCAAATTTGAGGTACCGAAAGGCCTAGATTAGCTTGCAACTCTATTGCCACATCACCTTCAATCACCTTTTCTCCCTTGTCATGTTGTGTTCAATTGTCATCTTTTGCAATTTCCTTTTTCTTGCCAATGAATGGTTCACTAGTGGGTTGTATAGCTTGCGTGAACTAAACATTAAGTTCTAACAATGAAGAGTCAAGATTTAAGAATTTTGATAAGGAGGTGAAGTTGTTGATTCTCAAGAAGCAAAGCCTTTAAGGTGAATGGGGTTGGTGCTTTTAATCGAAATTTATTGTTGTAAAACTTGGACATTGCAACAATGCAAACAAGTCAAGGATTAAAGTTTTGGTGATACACCATTGAAGTAGTTTTTGTTTACCCCATGTTTTAGGTTTTCACTCTTCTATTCCACATTTCAATTGTTGTTTTGAATTTGCATTTTGTTTTACATTGCAATCTTGATTCCCCTTGTGACAATTGTCATTCACTTTTTGTTCTTATGTCAATCATGCATGGAAATCTTGTTGCAATTGATTTTTTGTGTTGATCACATATCCCGATTCTCAACACTTGTTGCGACATGTCACATTACCATCAACTTCTTATGTTGAATGGGCATGTCACATCTTGATTCTTGAATCCCAATCCTTTTCTTGTTCTTGTTGTTGTCAAGCTGTGAAATGGATTTAGGGTTGTGTAATTTTTTTTTATGTTTTTGTTCTACAATTTTCTTTCTTGTATTTTGATTCATGTTTTATGTTTGACATCTTGTTTCTTTGGCATTTACAATTGTATTGAGTTCTAATTTTCTCACTATCATCATGATTCACCATCAAATTGTTGTGTCAATCATTGAACACACACCACACATCCTTTTGTTGTTGTCAATTATCAAGCTTGTTATTTTGGAATTTGGTGTGAACTCTAGAATGTGAAATTTGACATCAACTACACTCATAATGCTTCCATTCCATAAATGTTTTTTAGTGGCAAAATTCCATCATAAGAGCTCCAAGATGTTTTGGATCAAACCCCAATTTTTTTTGCAAAACCTTAATGGCCATGTCCTTGAGTCAAATGAAATCTCATCTTTTCAACCAAATTGCATTTCATCTTCTAACAATAACACACCAACACTTATAGACCCAATGTAAAATCCACCATTGAGAATGAAAAACAAAAACACAAGCCTAATATGATGCACATCATAAGCTGCAAAATACACATGGGCTAAATATGTTATTGGAAATGATGGTTTAATTCATGTTATTAGGTGTAAGGTGTGTTCAAAGGTTGAACACGAGGACAAGTTGCTTGTTCCAAAGCTTGATAACCTATCCAAGCATGCTACTAAAAATTGGAAAGCAAAAGTTATAAGGTTTAATGTTTAATTAGGGAAGTTCTATTTTTTTAAAGACTCTTAACATATTAAAAATGAGACTATACTTGCAAGTATGGCAAAAGAATGTGTTTTTATCTTGTGACAAAAGGGGATGAAAATGATGACAAGCAAAAGCTTGTTCAACTCACTTTGCATTTGCTAATGGAGAGAAGCCTAATGACTAATTTTGAAGGTTTGAAATGCTTACTCTTGAACAACTAAATTTGAAAAACAACTTTGAAAAGCTTTGAAGTGACATTTAAAGGTGATCAATGGTTGAACAATTGCACCATGTGGTGTTAGATGCCACCAAAGTGCTTATGAATTTTTCCAACTATGTTAATCTTAGTTGTGACGAAGTCACAACCTTAAACGACCAATCTTGGGCTAATGTCCATGTTGATTATTGAAGCATTAACCATTAGGGGTGCATTGAACAAAAAATACATGACCAAGGAACTATTTTCATTTGGAGTTGACAAGGTCAATATTTTTCAAGGCACTTGTAATGGTGTAATAGTGGAAATTCAAAATAATTATGCATCACACATGGTGGGGGTGCATTGCACAAAAAACAACAAAAATTTGGTGGTGCAATTTATAAAACATTTATCCCTAATTTTGAGGTTGAAAGGTTTGCCTTAACAACTATATACATATTTTGTTCATAGCTTTACATGACACATTGAATTTGAAAAGTTGGCAAAAGCAATGGAATACAAGGAAATAAAATTTTGAGGAATGTGTGCACTAGGTGGATCAATATGCTTGCTCTAACAAAGTGGGTGATGGAGGAGTATTGCACATTACTAATTAAGAGATTGTTGATGTGCCAAAAGAAGCAAAGGTTGTTACATCACCTAGTGGATGTGGAAGGTTTATCGGGTTTGTCATGTGTTTGTTGGAAGCATTGCATAACTTTATTAAATTTAGTCAATTAATAGACATCTTTGTGTGTGATTTTATTGTTATAGTGAAAATTTACCAAGGGGATGTTATAGTTTCTATTCAAACCCATCCACGTCTTTCAAGTCCCATTTGTTACATAGTTTAATTACATTGGTGGAATAGAAGCATGAAGGCATTGTTCTAAAATGGATCATAGATCTAGGCATAATGATTGACCACATGGTTTTTGAATGTTATGGGCAACACATTTGGGCTAAACATCGAGATTTTACCATTAACTACATGTGTTTGGGTGACTAGGCAAGTGTTTTTGGATGTCATATTTTTTGTGAAACAATAACAATGTTGAATTGCCATTGTGGCCCTTGTGGATGAATTGGAGGCCAAGTTTCATGCCCGAATTGTAATGGATGCCTTGGGAATAGTTTATTTTAAATACTAGGTTCAAAGAGAGGTTGAGACATTGTTTTCCAAACACTTAGAGATCCTCAAGGGTGCATATGACATTTTAGAAATAATGAATGTAATATAAATGCCACCCTTACTAAATCCACAACACTTGGATTTGCAAAGTAACCTTTTCAAGGTCACCATGAAAAACAATGCAAAAGTTGCATTGAAGGAACCATGTGACATAAATCATGCCACCAAACTATGGTAGAATATAACCTCATTTTAACTTCTCAATTTCAAAATCTTGAAATATATAAAGGTAGCAAAAATTGTTATTGCCCAAATGATTGGAAATGTTGAAGATGGATGGTGTTTTTTAATATTGTCCTTCATGAAGAGTAAGTTATGTAATAAGCTTATTAATCATCTTCATTTAGTAATGCATATGTTTGCTCAAAAAAATTTCACCTTGGAAAGCTTTCCCTATCATGAAGCCATTCTTGCTTGGAAAAAATAAAGAAATGGTATGTTTATAATATATGAGTGATCATTGAAGTTTGATGATGTTGTGTTAATTGTGGTGATTACTTTTTGCAAATTGAACTTGTCACTTGATGGTTGTGTGTTTTAGGTTGTACGGAATTGTAGGTGATAGGTGCTACTTACATCAACTCTGACAACAAAAAGTTGTCTACTACAAGGCTCAAAGCTAATTGCAACTTGTTGGATTATGTTTCACAAGCCATGGATCATGGCATTTGTAATCTAGAGTTTGGACTTTGTCAAAAGTGGACACAACAGACAAGAGGCTGCAAGCCTAGACTTTGGTGGAAGGTGGTACTGAATGTAATTTTTGTGGCATTAGTCATGTTTTTCTATTAATGTGTGTGGGTGGGTGGCATGGGTTGTGGGTGCAGACACACACCTATTGCAACAGGCAATGTTCACAAGGACAAGATTTTGATTCCTTTAAGGTGTACATTGTGCAATTTGAGGACTTGCTAGTTAGGACTCACTACTCCACGATCCAATGCTTAAAATTAGGATTCAAGAAGGATTTAGGAATTAAGATCGATGAAATTTGTGTTGTTAGAGCCTAGGTTAGTTCTTGACACATTATGGTAAGCTATTTTTGTACAGGATAATTTGTCCAGAGGCAATGTGGGGGCTATTCATGTGCTGCAACAAATTGCCAGTCCTGGTCACTTCAACTTCATAAAAACTGAGCTAAGTGATCTGGAAGATGTATCCTCCTAAACCTACTGTCAATTATGGATGTCATATGCTTGTGCATGGAAAGAGTGTATGTTCAAAATGCCAAGTTTTCAAGAGGTGTGACTTATGCTTCACTGTTGTTGGTTTTGAGCATTTTGTGACTCAATATTGAACTGTTTCTATGATTAGTGATTACTTTGAGGGTTCCTCACTGAATCTATGATGTTATGTTGTGGCACACAATAGCTCTATGTTGCCCAAAAATCAGTATGCAAGTTGATATGGAAGTTATGTTCGCTTCTTGCTCAGAATGTGCGGGAAGTGATAGTTTCAAATTTTCCTTTTGGTTATTGTTCATCTACAGGTCTGAGCAATCAGGGTCCTGAAAGATGTAGTACATATGTATGTGGTTGGCTCTTCACAATTTCCTTCACCAGAATCCTTAGCTTCACTCTGTATTTTCCAAGAACACATTTGATGTGGTGAGAGCATGGAGGAACCTCTAATGTAAGTGCTCAAGATAATCCTTGGAATTGGTAAGATAATATATGTGTGTAAGTCAAACTTATGACCAAGAGGGAAAGGTTCCATGGAAGAATTTGTTTGAGTACAATCTTTAGCCACTCAGATGGTTCAAAGTAAACATGGCTTGATGTTTCTCCTGCTTTGGTTTGTTGAATCAGGTACTTCAAGCAAAATACAGGCAATGTTGTGAACATCCTAGATGAAATGCGCATCCACAATGTTGACAAATTCATCTTTAGCAGCATGTGTGCAGCATATGGTGACCATGATGAGATGCCTACTACAGAGGATACTGTGCAGGTAGTCAGTTGGCCAGTGTGTATGATCAGCTTTGTGTCTGTAGGGAAGCTGGCTATTCTTTCCTAATGCAGTATGTGGCTCACCATGTGGTACTGCTTTTGTGTAATATGTGCAATAGATAGTGTGTTTGGTTCATGTTTTTCAGGTCCTGAGGATCTACTCTGTATGCCTTCAATGAAGATTTTCCACATCAAATGCATCTAGCCATCATCCTGTTGTCTCTGACTCCTTCATCCCATGAGTCACCGTTGCCAGAGTATCAGAAATTTGGTCACATAAGTGGAGCATGCACGACGGCCATTGTGACTCCATCAAGGTTGAAAATTTTGTTTAAATTGTCTCACTTTGGAAAATATGAAAGGAATGTGAAAAAATTGTCCAGTCTAAACGAAAAAGACAAGCACATTGAGAAATCTTGGGAAGAAGAGAACAGGTGGAACAAGAATGGGAGGCATGACCAACATGCCAGACTCTGAAGGCATGAGTTCATGCTTAGAGGTTGTCTGACACTCTTTATGACTTCGTTCTAAGTATTGACTGAGTTTGGTGACAGCTCTGATGCAGATTTTTGGGAGTAATTTTCCAACTCATGATGGGACATGTATTAAGGGACTACATTCATGTGGTAGACCTTGTGGATGCTCATTTGGCTGCTTTAAAGCATCTGAGCCCTGGGTTTATCCAGATTTTCAACAGTGGCACTGGCACAGGTTCCACCGCATCCTCTTGAATTCTTTGTGTTTGATGTAGTTCTGCAGTGAGACTATAGGACACTTGAAGATGAATAGTTGCACCCTAAATTCATGTAGAGTTTATGCCCATGGCTTTATGGGACATTCTGGATCAGAGAAATTCATTCCTTGTGATTGTGTGCTAATCTATCAGGTGTACGCAGTGCTAATTGTTGTAGCATATCAGAGTCTACTCTGTGCTTGGACATCGTTTTTCAGTGCAGCTCTATTGTCCCTGTAAAGCGAATTTTGTATTGGTAGTTTTTGTAGGGTCAGAGTTTTTATTGTCTCAGGAGCTAAAGCCCAGGTATGTTTCCACATAAGTAGCACTGCTTTTAAGGTTGCCTCTGTCAAATGAAATAACAGTTTGTGATGATTGTCCAGGAGTCTCTGTACTGGAGTTTGTGGCAGCATGGCTCAAGGGCACAGGAAAACAGCTCAAAGTAAGTGAACATCTTTTTATTTCATAAGATCTACATGAGAAGCACTTTCAGCAGCATTGAAATGACTCAGAGCTTCGGTGGCATATTGTCTAGTTAGCCAATGGGTTCAAGTCCTTCTCACTTGCTGGAGTTCTCAGAGATCATCTGAGTGATCACAAAAAACCTAGACGTGTCGACATGCCAACTTCTAAACCAGAATTTGAGCTCATCAAGATTCACAATATCACCAGTGGCATTTCACCACTGCTAATTTAAAGCATTGACATAGCTTTTGCCACTCAGCTCACATTTTAGCTTCTCTCTCCAACACTATTTACACTCTGTGATGCATCTCTGAAAGAAACATAGTGAGCTTGATCTCAATTCTGGCAGGTGGAGATCCAAAGAGGAGAAAAGGATCCAAGGGGATTATCCAGAGGTTTACTGTGATCCTTCTAAGAGTTAGCTTCCTCCTTGGATGGTTCCCTTGTGCCATCTTCCACTCAAGAGGTAACCCACCACCAATTATTGTTTGCCTTTCGATGTTGTTATGTATAGGAGGAGAGTTTATTAGTAAGACCCTTTTGTGCAAATTGTGCAAATTATTGTTCTTGTGACATCACTACAACAACGCCAATCAATAAAATTTCTTCAGCCAAGCAAGGGACCAAAATATACTAATGAAAAAAATGCGACAAATGTTTTACATATTCATTAACATAACTTACAATATATTTATTTGCAACTTACTAGAATCATACTTTTTTTCAATGAAATTGTTGCCAAAATTATTTTTTAATTGGTTTTAGTCGGTTGCCAAAATATAATAGCAGGATTCTTAAAAAAATTCTTAAAATTCCTCTCTCAGCTCTATAAGCCAAATTTTGATTAATTCCTCTTCCATGCTTAAAAATGAGATTGAAAACACAATTAAATCAAAATTGAACAAGAATAAAATCAAATAAGATGTATAAAAATTTGAGTTTAAAAACAAACAAGTCAAAATATTGAATGGACATTGCACCACATGGCTTCATATTTTAAAGGATTATTTAATTACTGAAACTGACCAAGGGTAAGAAGAGTAATCAAATTGTGGCTTCAGATAAAAACATTAAAAACCTTTTTTCAGATCATTTTTAATGTATTTAGAGGTCATGTTATTATAGAGCACAATCTTATTTGCACCAAAGAGGTGTGTGCATTTCCAAAAGCAAAAATACTTGCCTCATTTTATTTTATTTTTTTGATTTTTTTTATAAAAAAAAACCCTGTGATACCCTATCATAAAAAAAAAAAAAAAATTAAGAAAAAAAAAATTTCTGACAAGTTTTTTCACTCCATAATACCCTTGGAGTGGGGGTGGGTTTAAAACTAACATTTTTTGGGCTTAAAATATGGTCACTAATATAACCGAACGTACTAGGCCAGAGAACTGGTCATATCACAAGTCGCTATGTGGCAGCGAGCCATTGGTCGACGCACTGAAGTTGCCACGCGCTCTTTTCACATACGCAGCCAACTGCAGCGGACACCAAGGCACATCTGCGTCCAATACGATTCCGGCGCTTGTGTGCCGCGAACAGGCCAGTGGAGCGTTTTAGGATCGCGTCGACTGAGTGACAGTCGTGGTGTGCGTGCGCGCGCGCGAGAGGAGGAGGAGGAGCTTTTTTTTTTCTGTCGCGCATTTCATACATTCATTTTGCTAGCTCATGAAAGCAAGAGTATTCACGTACTTCGCATTCTCTTCACGTTCACTTCACTTCGGGACTAGTGAATTCGCAAGAAAGGCGATGATAGATAGTACTAGAAAGCTTTGTCGGAATTCTCGTCCGGACGGATCGCTGAATTAGACTGCTGAGTGAGTGAGTACGTAGCGCGCCACTCGATCGAGGATCTTTTTGTCGGAAATTTCTTCACTCACTCAGTTTGATTTCATGCAGTTGCGGAATTCACGTACTTCACATTCTCTTTCATTTCGCTGTTGTGAAAAGTGATCATACTAGAGATTCCTGTGTTAGAGAGCTTGTTCAGTCGGCACTTTGTTGTGCTGGTTTTGTTTTAAGCTTATTCGAAAGAAGAACCGGGAAAGCTCCGAAGAACAGTGATCGTAGAAGGCCGACCTTGTTGTTTTTATAGTAATTTTGTAGCTAGAGAGAGAGAGAGAGAGTGTGTGTGTGTGTGTGTGTGTGTGTGTGTGTGATTTGGTTGGGAGAGAGAGAGTTTCTGTTTTTGGATCTTGGGTGGAGAATTCTGTTTGCTTGATTCCGTTCTTTTTGCTTTTGAGAAAATGAAGTTGTTCGATAAGCTCTTCAAAAGATCAGGATCTTCACCCGATGATGATGACGGTGAAGCTGGTGTTCACGTCCATGGTCACCACATCTTTCACAATGGACCTCATCTCTTCTCGGTATGGAACCTTGAACTCCTCTTCTTCTTTCTTGTCTCTTTTGTGGCTCTCTCTTTTGCGGGTCTTGATTTATATCGCATGCAAGCAAACGGATTCCGTTTCGTTTGCTGAGAGGATCCTCAAAAGCCGTTAGATTGCTATGTTCTGAAGGATCTGGTCGCTGAATCTGTAGAAACAGGGGAACAACGAGGGAAGATTTTACACCAATGACAGACCTGCAGCAGGCTCCAGTGATTTGCCGAGCACAGCTGGTGAGTGTGATCGAGCTCTATTGCCTTGAAGATCCTGTGCTGCAGATCTCCTCTTCTCCTAGAACTGATTTCGTCAAGATGTGTATCTCCATGATTTCGTGAAGCATTTCTCGTGGTAGATCCTGACTTAGTTCCGTCAACATTTTTTTGTGACGTGCGGCGGCTCCAGGGACTAGAGAGAGGCCATCACCAAATGGCAACGATGAGCAGTTGGCCAGAGCTATGCAGGAGAGACTGAAAGTGGAGAGCCCACCCACTTCTGAAAACAACCACCCTCCACAGCCTGTTCCCGAAGGAGTCCCAAGGCATGCATGCATTTGACTTGCTTTTGAGCTATAATATGTCTTCTAGATCTGCAATATATGTTGGCAGATTTTCCAGAATTAGAAACCTAGTTGACATGTTGAGCAGTAAGGTCCACTGATTCTGAACCCTCTTCTTGCCCATGATAAGTGCTCCTGGATATGAGCAATTTCCAAGGTGCTTGGGAAAGAACTGGCACCCACACTGCTTCTGTGGCTGCTGGTGGTTTGTACCAATCTGGGCAGATAAAAGCTAACATGGGATTTTGTGTTTGTTTTGCAATGTGTTAGTTCAAATTGTGCTGGTTGTAACCAGCCTCTTGGGTATGGGCGATTTCTGAGTTGCTTGGGAAAAAACTGGCACCCAAACTGCTTCTGTTGTGGGCGGTGCAACAAACCAATTTCTGAAAGCGAGGTACTAATTGCTTTACCACTACCATTCAAGCAAATTTTCAGATTGCTGTTTCTAGGCAGGCAGAGCATCATATAGTTTAATCATTCATAAAATAAAATTTTGTCCAGCTATCAATTGATACAATTCTCAGACCTTTTTTTCAGGGTACAGATCATGACTTGGTGGTATGCTAACTGGGTGTTTCTTCTGGTCATGGCAGTTTTCAGTCAAGGGAAATGATGCTTACCATCGTGAATGTTATAAGGAGCTTTTCAATCCCAAGTGTGAAGTCTGTCATGATTTTGTAAGCAGATTCCCATTCTCTTCTCTGAAATGCTTGATTATCAGTGCACCAGAAGCACAGTTATAAAATGTTGTACATGTACACTACAGCTGTATGGTTGAGGATACTGTGACGACAGTGGGCCTGTTGAAAGCAACAATCACCTTAAAAATAGCAGTAGGTAGTTACTGTTCATTTGATGCTTCTCACACTTTATTCTTGTGAGCCTCTCAGAGAATTCACAAATTTTCTACTTTGTAATTCTGCAGATACCAACAAATGCTGCAGGGATGATAGAGTTCCGGTCTCATCCATTTTGGAATCAAAAGTATTGCCCAAAGCATGAGCAGGATGGTACAGCACGATGTGCTAGCTGTGATCGCCTTCAGGTGGAGCTCAAGCATGCTCTTTTAAACTAAATCTCACTTACATGTTGATTCAAGTATGGTGTTTTCAGATCATTACATCATAGATTCTTGCACCCGTGTTCTTGTGATGCACCAATAGGTTTGAGTGAACCACAAAGTGATCTTGAAGGTTATTCACTGTCCTGAACCCTACTACACATTCCAATCATACATGTAAGGATGTATACAGGCAAGATGGTTTTGATGAGGGTAGGAGTCCTGTATTTTGTTGCAGGCTACAGATGTACAGTATGCTAGACTGGAAGATGGGCGGACGCTATGCCCAGAATGCCATGAGACTGCAATTTTGGACACCAAAGCATGCCAACCTCTTTACCATGATGTTCTAAAGTTTTATGAAAAACAAGGCCTGAAGATTCACCAGGACATATCTATGCATCTGGTGGAGCGATCAGCCCTTAATACTGCCCTTGAGAGCGAGAAAACTGTGAGTTTCTTTTACATGCTAGGTTACCAAATCCTCAATCAGTTGCTCAAGACCACTGCTCTCCAGCCGTAGTAGAGAAGAAATATACAGCATTGCCATAACTGTGTCATAGGCACAGTGTTAAAAGTACAAAATTGAAGAATCTGGAACCTATGCTTGTGGGTCATAAGTTTACAGTGAAAATGAACTCGTCTTTGGGACTATTAAGTTATGGAATAGACAAGAGACCTATAGGATCTAGCACTGAAGCTTTCACTATCACAGGCTTTGGTTCACTGGGTACAATGAGCCATCAATGTTCATGGATGTTGGTTTATTGGTTGCTTTTACCAGGGCCATGCACATACAGCAGAGACACGAGGTTTATGTGTCTCACAAGAGCAAACAATTACCACTGTGAGTCCCATACTCATCCCTGTTGCCTTAGTTGTCGATGCTGTTGCAAGAACATTAGGCCATCTTCACACAGGCAACCAGGCATACTCATTGATCTCATAATTGCCTCTGACAAATATTTGTAAACATATTTCTCTCATCCTATATGATTGAAAACTGTACAATCCTTTATGTACAAGATCATACTGTGAACTGCAAGACTTTCAAATCTCTTATGCAACCTAACAAGCTTTTTCCCATACCCTCTGCTGTTGGATTACCAACAATCAGATATTGAGTTTGAGCCATTGAGGTCCTTCCCAACTTCGCACATATTTTTCATGAGTGTTGGTGATGACATATACGTCAAGTGGCCTGTAGTGTAAAATTTTGTCTGAGAATAATTGCTGTTTGTGATTGTATTCTAAGCATGAGTCTGGTAATGGATACTCTATCTCAATGCACTATGTGGCAATATTTCTGGACAGATCTTTGGGAGGACGCCAAGGACACCTGTATCTTTGTTTACACAACCTCAAAAGCAAGAGCGACACTGTGAAGTCACTGCAATCCTTGTACTATATGGTCTGACCAGGTAAAAGATATCAGACACATTTGTTGTGTAAGAATTATGATAGTGGGACCACATTAGGCGACTCCTATTGCTTTTTGAAAGTCACAATGTGAAGTAAGGATGATTGGGTTACCCTTTAAGAGGTCTATGGATAAACATCAATGTACTGTTTTCTTCATATTACATCCAATTCCCTAACCTAAAGCTCAAACTGTAAATAATTTGTGCTGATTTATGAATGTGCTATTTGCAGGTTGTTGACCGGGTCAATCCTGGCTCATGAGCTTATGCATGCATGGCTTCGTCTTGATGGTACCTACTGATCTAAATTGTTCTCTTTTCTGCATGGATTTCTAGGAGTGTCCTTTTCCATGCATCCCATTTCATCCATGTCAGGAAATTTGAGGTCATGGCATAATAGAAAGTTACATTTCCTGTAACTATTGTGCTTTAGAGAAAGACTTTCAAGCATAGTGGTTTTCTGCACTTTTGTGAATCAGTGTCCATCCCTGCAAAATCTGCAAAACTGATCCTGTTCCTTTTTCTGTAGCCATAATAAGCGTCTTTGTATGCATGTATCTGCAGAGCATCCTGTCTGTTTTTGGTGTGAAAATGGCAAAGTGGTTCTCTCTGGAAGGGGGTTATGATGAGCCAATATCTTCTGATCTAGAGATTAACTCAGTTAATTAGATTATAGATAAGTGATTGAAACCAACCTCTTCACATGCAGGGGGATTTTCAAATCTACCGAGTGATGTTGACGAGGGCATTTCTCAAGTTATGGCACACATATGGCTAACGGGTGAGCTTGAGAATATGCGTAGCAAAAAATCTGTCTTTTCTTTGGCATCAAAAAGGAGTCAAGATCATGATGCAATCCAAGCTCGCCTGGGTGAATTTTATCTCCATCAGATTGAGACAGATTCATCACCAGTATATGGGGAAGGGTTTCGGAAAGGATATGCAGCAGTGAGACAATTTGGGCTTGCACGCACTCTTGAACATCTCCGTCAAACCAAGAACTTTTCTTGATGAGTAATACCAGAGACAAGTGGGCTGTGAGTGGTTACTGCCAGCTTTTTAAGGTGACCTCAAATGCTTCCATTTTCTGTCCAATGCAGCTGCACAGGTATGGACATTGGGATTCCGTTGTCATAGTCTTATCACCCACCTTGGCTTTCAGGCAACTGAAAGGCTATTGTGTGGAATTTCAACTTATGTTTGAGTGGTTAATAAGGCCAGATACCAATAAGACTTTAAGAGTGCATTTCAGCCGTTAAAGAAAGTAGTGAAGCTGGAAAGACCTTCACAAAGATTTATGTTATAAACAACTCTTTTGAGCAAATGAACATGTGAGCCAATGCTCCTGTGAGCAGAGATCTCATGACCTTTACCAGAAGCATTAACCAAACCATGAAGTTAGCACTTTTGCCAAGTATTCACATCTAGGAGCAATAATGTCCAGAGGTCTTAACACCATGAGACAAAAAGCCAATGCGCAAAGAAAAAATGTCAGCTATATACTGTAAAACAGTAGTGATTATTTATTGTTGGAACCCAATTTCATGTGAACCAGGTTTTAGCTTTTCTTCTTTGTGTGTGGGCGTGTCTTTGGAGGCTTTATTCCCAAGAAGTGTCGCACAAAAAGGGAAATGTGAGAATAAAATAAATTTCATATCAGTCACCATAATTCAAAGAAATTCATTCCTATATTTGAAAATTTCACCAAATGCATTCGCAAAATGTGGGAATGTATGATATGATTTTTATATTTGTACACCTATATTTGTGTTTTGGCCACCTGGTAGGTAGGTAATGTGAGTGGTTAGTAGGCAAGTAGGTCGGTAATGTAAGTGGTTAGTATGTAGCAGGTAAGAGTGAAAGGCACCTGGTGGCTACTAGGTAGGTAGATGGATGTGGATAGTTTAGTACATAGCAAACCAGAGTGGTTAGCTATAGAACTGGAATACAATGAAAAAAATGATTTCTGTCCACAAATAGAGAGAGACATTGCCCCGTCCTTTGCCAATACAATATGCCCATGCAAGCCAAACTGAACGGATCCAAATTGGAGTTGAAGTCTATAAGCATCTGTTCATCTTATAAAACAGCCGCTCAAGAACTGACTTGGGATCGCTGATAATGTAGAAGAAGAAATGGACAAGCTTCATATATCTATGGATGGATGGATGGATGCATATATATGTGTGTGCATGTACATTTAACCCTAGTAACAGCAGAACATGCATTACACATGGCAGTGAAACTGGAACCATAGTAATAGCTTCAAAACATTCTTTTTAATGCAGTATATATATGGTAAGGCGGCCTCCATAGAGGGCATATATTTTAGATAAGTAACTCCATGGATCATACATAAGGCGCATACAAAACCTCCATGCATGGTGCATTTTTTAAATACATGATTCCATGGACCATAGGGCACATTTACAGCCTTCATTGAGGGTACATTTTTTAACTAAGGGAGCTAGGACAAGGTAGCAAGCTGAGTTGAACCCAATTGTTCCAGGATTACTCCCAGGCATCGCGAGGAAGAAGCTAATCATACACCTAAATGGACATAGATCATGAGGCAACAGGAGCAAGATTACACTGACAAGATGCCGATTACACCTAGTTATTCTTTAGTAGGAATTATTGATGTGTATAAGGTGTTCTCCAAATAAGCTATGTAATTCCTCCTATGTAATTTCTCCTTCTCGTACCATCATGTCAACACCTACACCTATTACTGTCTACAATAATCAATGAAACAAGCTTGATGAAGTTGCAAAGAAATCTCCACAACAACAATTAAAGGTAACACGGCAATGAGTGCAGTGATAACCTCATGAGAGTTGCTCACAAAGTGACAGACCATCACCTTCCTCAGGAACGGCAATGAGTGCAGTCATAACCTCATGAGAGTTGATTACAAAGTGACAGACCATCACCTTCATCACGAACGGCAGTGACAAGCTGCCATGACGACTCACTGAGTTCATCAGCTCCCAACAGTGGGTGTAGATAAGCATATAATAATGTGCCCAAAAACTTGGCCAAACCATTATACACAATCTGTGTCCTGAGTTTCTGTTGCCTTTCTGGAAGCAACGGGAAGACTCAGATGTGATGTTAGCTAGCACTCAAGAGGTTAAATAATTTGTGAGAATTTCTTTGAGCAATGGGAACACATAGAAAATGACTGCTTTTACAATTCATCACCAATACTAGGGATTCTAGACCAAATGGCATTAGATTACTAATACTATTTGGGAGCTTCGATCAAGGTCATAGTCACGTAGTCATGAAGACCAAGGACTCAACATTGCCCTTATATTTTGTTTGATGAAGGGTTGAAAGTTGAAACACAACAGTACTGTTTGTTGACTGTAGAAAATTCAAAACAAAACTGCAACAACCTTTGGCAGTTTTCACATTTATTGACTAGGAAATCTATGTGAACAGAAAAAGCTTGAAACTGGAATGGTTCATGGTTCATGGTCAATTTTACCTTCTCAAACTCCACACATCAAGACGGGTTCTTGTAAGCTTCACATACATTGCAATATAGTGCAGTGATTGTTAGCCATGGACCCAATGAAAAAAAATCAGTCATCAAGTTCATAGATAAATCTTGCTTTCAATAACCATTGTTTTTTTGTGCAGTTAAAAAGAGAGAATAGAAGACAAAAGCCTGAAAAACAAATGCATTCCTCCTGCTCTCTACAGCCCTTCACTTTCTGTACAGGCATCCACAACGATACTAAAAAAGAGCTCAAACCTCCCAGGGAAGAGAGGCACACTTACTCTCCCAAGTACCATATGCTGAGCCTACACCAATGTGCCTCACAGGTGTAGTCTCACCACTTCAGTTGAGTGTGAGATCACATGAACTGCTGCGCAGGCACAATGAAGAAGACAGGGATCCACTGGATGCAGTTCTACTGCTGGGATGTGCCCTTGGTGAGGAAGCATTGAAGCATATTGATATACGTTCAGAATATTTCCATGACTTAACATGACACATACAGGCAAGACCCCCTTCCCCATCTAAGACTGATTTCTCAAGATTGGTTCAAGTCATGAATTTGCCAAAAATTATCAATAAGGCAAGTACACGTTATACCTTCAGATTTGAAGCACTCAGTTCTGGGATCAAGCAACAATGGAGATAGGGTTGTCACTTACAAGGAGATGATTCTTCTGAAAATGTTGGAGATGATGAACAAGTGGATGAAAAGTTCATAAGAAATCCACTGGTGATGGTTATGTGCCAATAAATGGTGGACTCCTCACCAATGGATCACCTTTGTGGTGCAATAGCAGAAGTAGATCAAATGGTAGTTGACCAACTTTGTTGATCAAAGAAATTTAGCATCTAGTGGTGTTCTCATGGTACACTCAGAAAAAATCAAGATAAAGGGAGAGCCCAAATATGGTCAAGAGACCCAACACTGGAAGATCCTATTTTGTGGCAGCATTTTTCATAAAACTAATGTAATGCTCAAAACTGTTGGCAAAGCTTTTTGGAGCCACATTCTCTAAAGCATATGTTGTACAGAAACTGGATGAACAATGTCATCAGCCATGAAAGGCCATAGAATGGTCTCCACACCTGCTGTCATGTGTTTTTTTCAAGAACTGCTAACGCTGGAGTCAAGTAGTTATTTGACTTGTCTGGCAAATGCGCCACCTGCCATCACATCATGTGGTCATCACATATCAAAACATTGCCTACCTCATAGTCCTCATGAGCACAACATTGGAACAAATCTGACTCCACAACAATGTTGCCATGCAAAGATGTTGCAATCCTCAGTTTCAAATGATGTTCCTACAGGTGATCACCCTATCTCAAATAAGTCAGATGTTGTTTCAAGTAGCCTAGGCTTATGCTTATTCCTTGTTCAGCAGATACACATGTCTTTGCACCAAGGGCCCCAAACTCACCAATTCATAGAGACCTTGTCCTTCCTCTGCTGCATACTCATAACAGACCTAGAAACAGCATTGGTCATCATATTTCAGGTGTTGTGCTTGGAAAATTTCACTTCAAGCTCTGGGAAAGTTTTAGAAGTGACAAAATATACTTTATCTCCTATAGTAACTCTTATGAGTATCAAGATGCCTCCATACTCACAATTAAGAAAACCAGGACAAGGTGAAAAACTTCCAGATAAGGACTGAAGAACTGCAAAGAAGAAAAACACAGAAGGGATGAACTTGAACTACAAACAATAGAACTAGCAGTATGAACAGCAGTGACAGTCTCACAATTGTTCAGTGACCATCAACGGTACATATGATAGCAACATATCCATCAATGCCTTACCCACTGACTTCACCAGCTTCTACAGTGGGTATAGACCAAAAGGGGACTTTTTCTCCCATAACTGTGAACAGAGAATCCATTGTGAAGACAGGAGCTTTGCTCTTCTACACTACAGCCAGAGACAGAAGGTGTATGGATTACTTACATCGAAGCTTTTATTGCGAGCTGTGGGATTGTGTAGTGCCTTGACACACACATCTGCCACATCAGCACAGCTTATACTCTGCATGTCCAGATAGAATGAGTGTCAGGCATCCACAAGTGAGCAAATAAAAGCTCACAGGAATAAAACAATGTCCACAGACTGATGCTAGACTCTCTGTTGAGTAGGTTAACCTGCATTCGCAATGGTGAGAGTAGGATGAGCCCTCCTTTATCTATGGAGGAGAGAATTCAGAAGTATGGAAAGAATAACAGTCACCTGAGTGATTCGATCTCCTTGGTCAAACACCAATGCACGTTGACCTCCTGGCTCCTCCTGTTCAATATATTACAACAATCATGACAAGGAAAATGTGCATACCCTAGTGGATCTAAACTTGCAGGGGACTTTCAAGGATGTCATGCATATTAACTGTTTCAGCTCCTATCTCTAATGGTCTGCTGACCTTGCCCCCCACCAGTTAGATCATAGGAAACAAAATGTTGATTGTCCAATCAACAATCAGAGAGCCAATGCATAAAAAAGCAGAACACAACTCATGTTCTGGATCCTATGCATTGAGACCATTAAGACCAAATCAAGACCTTAGTCAAATGCATGGCATAATCAAAATAGCCAGAAATAACTTTTCAAAAACACAGGCGAACCTGAAGTGGGCCTGGTCGCACAATTGTGTATCCAACACCAGAATTACGAAGTGCAGTCTCTCCAGCCTGGTAATACAAGAACCTCAAAATGTGAGGGCTACGGAGAATGGTTTCGCAGAACAAATTGTCTAAGAAAAATTATGAGGGCATACTGCACAGATATAAAAAAGAGCACACCTGCTTAGCCCTAAGGATCTTTTCCCGTCCATCAGATGATATCCCAGCTCCAGAACAGGACACTAAAATAAAATCTGTCTCCTGCCCCCCCTGCATCAACAGCATAACTATCACATCATGCTCCCATCTGAAATAGACTTAGTGATAATATCTACAAGACACAAAGCAGAACGCATGTACAGCATACAAAGTAATCATTAACCTTGCATTTCTTCCAAGGATATACCAATGAGCAGATAAATTGAGGTCATTGAAAGTGACCAGTGACAATAACATTGCAGAACTCAAATCTTTGAATGTATGAAAAGGGATAGGGAATCAGATAGCTCACTGGCAAGGCTTTGATGTAGTCAATGACTAGCTTAAAGCTGCTGTTTTCACGTTCTGTTGGGACTCCATTTCCTGCAGTTGATGGACGAGGTGCTGGAGATCTCTGTAGCACAAAATGTTTATTAGAATGTGATGCTTAGGGCTTTGATTTGACTCAATAGACCAAGTTTCAAGGGAGTGAAACAAGACATAACTTGGCCTTGTGACAATAGGAACTTCAATGCAATTTGATGCATTCTGCACTCAGCATAAGTTCCAGGAATAAATAACTCTGATGAGTATTGAGAAATCTCCATACTCATGATTAAGGAAAACTCCCAGATAAATTCTGAATAACTGGGAAGAAGAAATACACAGAAGGGAAGAACAGAACAAAAAGAAACTAGGAGCATGAACAGCAGTGACAGTCTCTCACTTGTTCAAGGACCATCAGCAGTGGCATGTATGAAATTGACTTATCTATCTACAACTATTCATTGACTTCATCAACACCTTACAGTAGGGCCACTAGCCTGTGTACTGAGTTTCTGTTGTAAGTACAGAAGCAATGGGAAGACTCAGTCATGATACTGGCAAGCACCCTATGACACAGAAAGGAAAACACAGAGAAAACATAGAGGGCAAAAACAAAAAAACAAAGCAGACACACATCAGGAAGAAAGAACAGAACATAACAGACAAAAGGGAGTAGACAAACGAAGACGAAGTGGGCTTAAAAAGTGTGATACAGTAAAAAATATTTCAGAACTTTAACCCACCTGCCGCCGGGGCTCAAACCGAATTGCAAGGGTGCGTACAAGAAAGGGGTCAAGTGGTGGGTCTTCTGGATTCATAGGTCGAAATGTGGAAAAGGGTATCCTAACCTGCAACACACAAAACAATGATTGAAGGTGACTCAAAGCTTAAAGGTAGCTCTTATGAACAAGATGACAAATCAGGTGGCAGTCCTGCATTTATGCATTGATGTGCCTCTGACACACAAAAGTTGACCATAAACTTTCACCTTACTTTGATAGTGAAGTGATCCAGGTAGCTAATTGAATTGATCGACTAACATTATTGTGAATACAGTTTCTCGACTCTGTGATCTCACTTGAGTGTTCCAGCATTAAAAGTGATATGTCAATGATGGAGGGCAAAGGAAAAGACCCTGCTGTATCCAAGTCGTGTAGGAAAACGTGCAACATAGAGCCTGGATGTTGAATCATTCTCAGTTGAATCAGTCTCTAGGAGGAGTGAATAAGTCTTGCCATCCCCGCAAACTGACAACACCAACCCCTCATACCTGGCAACATGAAAGATAATCTGTGAGTGTTGTCTATGGCATAAATGTGATATCTAGGAGATGTGAACAGTAATGACCTCCTATTTGATAAATCCTGAGAATTGGTAGTCATAAAGGGATCAGATGCTGTTATCATCTTCATATTAACATCTGAAACAACAATCACATCTCTGCTACAACCTAAATACTATGCAAAGACCATCAGCAATCTCTACCTGTCAAGGGTGAGGCCAGGAGGAAGAGAGAGCCGCTTTACCAACTCAACATAACCACCTCTCGTGAACACATAACCTGAAACAAAAATCACATCAAAAGTCTATCAGTGACAAACTCATCAAGACAATGCTACAAACCAGCTAGAAGATGCATGTGACAAGGTATGGATTTTCTTGCCAGAAGCACAGACCTGAGAATATGGCGTTGCCATCTTCTGCAATTTCAAGCTGAGCATCCATGCCTCCATCATACTTGCCTGTTATCTCATCTACAAAGTAAGTCCCTTCCCGCAGTTCCCAACCGTCCACTCCATTTGATTGGCTGAATTTAGCCAACAGGAGTTTGCTCTTGCTGCTGCGTCCTGCCCGTAATTGTGCTAGTTTGTGATTGTAATCCTAAATGCAGAGAGATTGCAAACACTTAGGACAGGAAAAGACAGGGAGTCTCCAAGAATTGCCTGTTACAGTCCCTGTCCAACTAGATTGCTCTGCCAATTGACTATTATACTTGACAAACCTGAAATGCTTTGGATAGGTTGTAAACCCCTCCATGATCGACTCTGGACAAATCTCCAGTGATTGAGGAACGGGCTGTTGCACAAAATATCACTTTGTTGCAGCCCTCAACAGCAGCTTTCAATGTTGCAGGCTCTCCTAAATCCCCAACAACGATTTGAACTGAGCGCGGAAGCATCTCCAGGGTCTCCTCATCAGCCTTCCTCACTAGGGCCTGTTCGATACTGAATTTTTCATATCAGAATTTGAAGGTGTCCCAAAAAAAGAGCATCTGCAAAAGGAACTGTATGGTTTACTTCTGGACTGACATACCTTGACTTTGTAGCCACGAAGCTGCAGTTTCCGGACAAGAATGCGACCAACACGGCCAGTAGCACCAGCAACTAGTACTGTGGTAAGCTCAGCATTGGGAGTGGTGAAATCACACATGGGTCCTCCAATGACCACATTCTCATACTCATAATCATCTGTTACTCTGGTTGAGCTTGTCAGCTGACCTAAATCTGTCAAGCGACGCCATACATTATCAAACAGTTGACGCGATCTTCGACCAAGTCCCACTGGATTCACATCCTCCAAGCTCAGTGCTACCTGGACTCCAAAGCTTTTCAAAAAGTTAGGTTTTGTAGGATAGAAGAAGCTGCACTTCTAAATTCTAATGACTGATGGACAAGGACTGACAGGAGGAGGTTCCAATTTTGACATAATATCTAGGGACCCAATCTATAACATTTGGTATCACAAAGACAAACTCTTGATCACCACTGCATCTTTTCCTTAGAGTGGAATCTCATAGAGATGCTATAGGATCTGTGCACAGAAAGAGATTTAGAATGTGCACAAATTTTGCATTTTGATCCAGAAAAAAGTTCATGCCAAATGTATTCTACTTTTCTAGTCATAGTCTATTCTGATGACTGATGG
>Ga0116231_10005481_pt1 | contig 24958 bp, 26 predicted proteins | sample S1TSphgellanicum_2_FD_89695 | JGI IMG/M metagenome (GOLD analysis project Ga0116231, IMG submission 89695) | Host-associated microbial communities from peat moss isolated from Minnesota, USA - S1T2_Fd - Sphagnum magellanicum MG | ecosystem: Host-associated > Plants > Peat moss > Unclassified... | reverse complement strand
TTAAAGCGGTGTGGTTTTTGAGAGGGGAAAAAAAGGGGGGTGGGGGGGGGGGGGGAGGGCGGGGGGTGGGAAATGGGGAAGGGTGGGTTTCGTAATAATTTGAAAATGTTTTTATCAAAAAATTTATGAAAAATTCAAAGGGCTTAAAATCTTAAATATCTGTGGGTCTTGGCATGGTTGGGTGGACCAAAATCTAGTAAAAAAAACTTGGCTCAGAGTCCATTTTGCAAGCTTTGCCATATTCATAGTGTTGACAAGCGATGATGACAAAATGATATCTATCCATTCTTAGCATTTTTTTTTCATATGTGATTTGTGCATTGTAAAGGCTAGTGACTTATATAAGTCTACAAAATTTAAATTCAAAACACTTTTGTTTTAAAATGTTATGGACTTTTAAATATAGGGTGTGTTTTTTCAACAATAAAAAATCCATAGTGTAATATCTCCAATTTTCATGTGACACAAAACTCTTTTGCATTGTTTTTATTAATACATTTCCACCTTGAAACCAATTCCCTAAACAAGTTCTAGATCCATCATTGAACCAAATTAAAGTCCATTAGCCTGAGTGCAGTTGATGTTACACCTCAATTCTTCAATTTCAAAGTCCATAACTCTTGGGATTTTATGTTTTTTGCATTAAATTTTTTTGCACAATGTAAATATTAAAGTTTATTATTTGAAAATGAATCCCTATTAATCAAACCCAACATATGTAATGAAATATAACATTTGTAATCACACCCACTAGAGAAAAAGTACCCCCTAATACCAAAATTGGTCCACCTTACCACACCAAACACCTCTATATTTGAAGGAAGGTTGTTTATTTATTTTGGTTTGTTGCGTTGAGATCTTTCAAATCACGATGCCCCAAATTACAGTGCCCCTTGTTGTTCACTTGGTAATGTTGGAGAGCCCTATTCATTGAGTAGGGGTACATTGAATTGGCTTCATGATGTTATTGAATATTTAACAATTTTTTCATTTAAATCATATATATATATAAAAGGAAATTTGGGCACATTTTTGACAATGTTTAAAAAGCCTTCAATGAATAAGATTTAATGAAGTGATTTGAAAAGTTTTAGACCTTATTTGTGAGAAATATTAAATTTTTGATTAGCTTTTTTCGGCATTGCAAATTCAAATAAACTACAAAAATCTAATTTTTGAAGGAGAAATTAATTGAATAATGAGTTCACACTTGGGCCAACAACACATGTCACAGTAGTTTTTCATTAAAAATGATATTATTTTAGATATTAAATGAGAACATGGGCATGGATTAAGTGTGCAATGCAAGGGGATCCTAATTTGAAACCCTTTTACACTAAAGCTCATGGCTATCGAAATATGCGATCAAAGGAAAAGGATTGGAAGGAATAGAGGTGCATTCACACTTGGTGTTAGTGAGTCTAGTGTTCAGTCCCCCTAACATCATCCTAGTCATTTAGGACTTACAACTACTTACCATGAACATTTTATGTTAAGTTAACATTCACTTAACATTAAGCTATCGCTCATTTAACATTGGATGCCACCTAGGATGCCATGTAGATTTTCGTTTAATATCGACTTAACATCAAGTGTGAATGCACCATAAGTTCACTTTACACAAATCTTGAAGGCCTAAAGGACCAAAGAAATGGAAGCAGATGAAAATTTGACATGGAAAATTAAGTGACATTTACCTTGTTTTACTTTCCCCTTGGGTAAAATGGGTCGAGCCCACCAAAATTTTTTTTGTTACCTTATTTCACTTTCCCTCTTTGGTAAAAACGTCTTGAGGCAACTGAAGTTACGTTTTACCATTTTTTTTAACTTTCCTCTTAGGTAAAAAAAAAGGTCTCGAGCTGACTACCAAAGTTACGTTTTACCTTATTGTAAATAGTAAATACCTCTCTTTCCCTTTGTATTTTTTATGCACCTCACATTTGCCACCCTCGGATGCCTCGATGCAAATTCCCCTTACGTGAAAAGATGTGACGTTAATGCAGTGCAAATTATTTTTTTAATAAATAATTTGGCTAAATTTAACCCAAAATAAAGGAGCAAAAGATTAGTCGACTTTACACTAGGCAAAATAAAATCGCAATTTCTTCGTCGAAAAATAGAGAAATTTCGCCAGATAAAAAAAAAACACTGGATCAAATTGTGAAGCAAAAAAAAAAAAAGATTGCCAGAAAATTATAAAATTTACATTCTTTTTTTTTTTGCCCTTTCCCCTTTCCACCTGAGTCCTTCCTTCCTGCCCACGGGTATAAATAGTGTCCGCGCCAGCTGAAAACTTTCCTTCTCATTTCTTCAATCCGATCTTCTCTCGTCTCTCGTCCTTCTTCTCTTCATCGCCACTTCGCCCGCAGTGTTTTGCTTCCCGTTGTTGTCGTTGTTGTTGTTGTTGTTTGCGCATTCCTTCTCGGCTTTTGATTTTGGACAACGTGTTTTTTATTTTCGCTTGCTCGCCTGTTCTTCTTGTTCATCTCTTTTTTTCTTCTTTATTCCTGCATAATTATCGTGCAGCCTCTTCTGGATTTTTCCGCTTTGTGTAGATTTGCTGCAGCTGTATGTATAGGTAGCCAGAAGCTCCAGGAAGGAAGCTCACGAAATTCTTTCGTTCCTGTTGTTGTTGTTGTTACGAAGCTTCTTCTTATATGTGGAATTTTTTTAGTTCGTTGGATTATTAACGAATCGTTGCGAAACTCACTCGACCAGTGATCGTAGAGGGATCGACCGGAAGAGGAAAAAGAACAAAAAACAAGAAGAATTTCAAGAAACTGCCGGAGACGCGGTTGCAGATTTTCGAACATCGATCTCAGCGAGTTTTAAACATGGCAACACTTCGATTATCATCGCCGGCAGCGGCAAGAGGAGGAGGAGGAGGAGCAGCAGCAGCAGCGTCAACGTCGATGTTTATGCAGGTCGGTAGTACTGGTGCTGCTGCTGCATGTGAATATGAGCAGCAGCAACGGCGGCGAGATCGACTGCAGGGCTCCAGTCTATCCATGTTGTTGCCTGTGCGAGCTGCTGTTATGTCCGCCGCTGCAGGTTTGGATGCTAAGCACCTAGGATGGTTGCAGCGGAAGACTAGTATCAATGGAATGTCATGCTCTGGAAGAAGCAAAAACCGGCGATTTCACAATATTTCCAAGGTTTGTTGTGGATTTGACAGTTTTTTTTCCTTCCGGGGTGCAGGCATGCACGGTGGTTTTTTTTCAGTCTTCTTAGAGTTTCGGCTACTTGCTACGATTGTTGAGGTTGATAGTTTCAAGCGCCTGTAATGTATGCTGTCACACGGTTTTCGGCGAAGTTTTCTATTCTACAGTTTGGAACAACCAGTTCTGTGATTGTTTTTTTGCACATCATGAATATGAAGAAGAGGCTCGTTGAGAGCTTTGCTTTCGTATCTTTGTATAGTGCAGCAGTTTAGTCTTTCAGTCCGAGTTACGAGACTCTGGTACCAATTGTAATATTTGTTATGAGATCGTCGGTCGTCATGGCAGCATGAAGGTTTTATCGACCTCGAGATGTACATAATGTGCTCCTGGAGTTGTGGTGATGATGAAACCGAGGTTGAAAACGTGGTGACTGTGCGGATTCATCAATGCAGGTGCGTTTGGCGAAGGCAGCCATGGCAAGGGCAGACGCAGATCATGGCGCAAATGGAAGCAGCAACAGAAGCAGCAACGGGAGTGCAATTCATATCGACGGGGAGAATGCGATGAATGTAGTGAAAGGCGGTGAATACTATGCGGAGGAGCCTCCGACACCGCTGCTGGACACCATCAACTACCCCGCCCAGATGAAGAACCTGAACATTAAGGTAAGGAGCATAGTACACTCTTCGAGCATAGATCTATGCAGGCACATCTACAGTGGCAATATAACCAGATTCGTGGTGATCTCAGGAATCAATTCATGCATCGCATCAGGCACAACAACAATCTGAATAGATCATGTGTGTCTTGGAATGGCTAGGGTAATGTCTTTGTATACTGTTTGTTTGTGTATGATCTAAACCCGATCTGTGTGGTGAAACTGAGAGCAGGACCTACAGCAGCTGGCCGATGAACTGCGTACGGATATGGTGTTCTCGGTGTCCAAAACAGGTGGCCATCTTGGGTCAGGGTTGGGTGTCGTGGACTTGACTGTTGCTCTTCACTATGTCTTTAATGCTCCTGAAGACAAAATCCTTTGGGATGTTGGCCACCAGGTAAATTACATGATTTGCAGTTTCTCTTTGACAGTAAGCGGCAGGTTCTGATCTCTTGTGATAACGAGAAGGAAAACTTGCTGGTATGAAGATCGCACTTGAAAAGCCCGGATTTGGAGTGAGTTCTAGGCATATTAGGACTTAAATTGCAGGTGTTAATGCACTTGGCTTCAAGGAGAACAAAAGAACCGTCTGTTTGTTGTGTTTGTGATGGTTCTCCTTTGGGTCTGATTGTGTTTTGCTACCTGAATTTACATGTCATTGATGACTTGTGGGTTGCATGTTTATATGTTATTGCAGGCATATCCTCACAAAATCCTGACAGGAAGGAGAAGAAAGATGCATACCCTGAGGCAGACATTGGGACTAGCAGGGTTCACCAAGCGTGCTGAGAGCGAATATGATGCTTTTGGTGCTGGTCATAGTTCCACCACCATCTCTGCTGGCCTTGGTAAAATCCTGGAACCTCTTTGATTTCTCAACCACCTCTTTACACGTCTTTCAGTAACTTCATGGCTGCAGATTGAATCTGATATCACATGCCAATATTCCCAGGAAGACATGCCACTATCTGATCTGCTCTTTTGTGGAGCTCTCCAGGGATGGCAGTGGGAAGAGACCTTCAAGGAAGGCACAACAATGTGGTGAGTGTGATTGGAGATGGAGCAATGACAGCAGGGCAGGCATATGAGGCCATGAACAATGCAGGCTATTTAGACAGCAACCTGATAGTGGTGCTCAATGATAACAAGCAAGTCTCCCTCCCTACTGCAACCTTGGATGGCCCAGCTGCTCCTGTGGGTGCTCTCAGCAGCACCCTCAGCAAACTGCAGTCCAACACACAGCTCCGCAAGCTTCGAGAAGCTGCAAAGGTAAGGTTCATACCTCATGTGTATAATGTAGCATCAAGCCAACAACCCTAGTGGTTAGTGTAGATCCAACTGGGTACCATGCTAGATCATGTGTCCCATGTCCACCAGCCATGATTAGTGCCTTCCACTCTTACATAAATAAACTCAGGAGTCAGTACAAACCTTGGAGGCTGCAGTGACATTTTCAATTGTCATCCACAAGCAAAAACAGGGCAAACCCTGGAGGATGCAGCACCTGCCTTGTTTATACCTCAGAGTTTTGAGATTTGAGATAGTGTAGAAAGAGACTGGTGCATCAGCTTATAGGAGGCATAACATATGGTGCCACTTCAGACATAATTGCTCCTCTATCAGAGGTGGTGTGGCTACTGGCTTTGACAGAAGGTGGATTAACAGTGTTCTTGTGTACAGGGTGTGACAAAGCAGATAGGAGGTTCAACCCACCAGCTAGCTTCAAAAGTAGATGAGTTTGCAAGGGGGATGATCAGTGGATCTGGTTCCACAATGTTTGAGGAGCTAGGGCTGTATTACATTGGTCCTGTGGATGGCCACAACATTGAAGACCTTGTCACCATTCTGGAGAATGTGAAATCTGCTACAGCCAGTGGTCCTGTGCTCATCCATGTTGTCACTGAGAAAGGTCATGGGTATCCTTATGCTGAGCGAGCTGCTGACAAATATCATGGTATGTCCTCATCCTTCTTCAATTTCAGGTCTCCTGAGGGTGGCCTGGTGCATTTCCCAAATTTTATTCTAGTTTCCAAAGTGAAATTTGCTGTGATGTTAACTAGATTAAGCATATGACATATCCTAAGCACGCACACCGAACTATCAAACACAAGACAGTGGATGTTAAGGATGTAGAGCACATGCCTTATGTAGAATAAAGAGCATGTAGTTGGTCCTGACTTGTTTGCATTTTGCCATTCTGCCATTTATTGTTACAGCAAGTTAGCAGCCTCCAAGATCTTTAATCATACAGATGTGTCACTGCCTCTGATCAGCATTCCCTTTGTTTTAGAGCTTCATTATGAACCTGTCACGTAGGGTATTTCAATCCTTTGTCAAATTTATGACAGAGCTTGTTGCCACTTATTCTCATATGTCTGCTGTCTGTATATTGTATTCCTCTGTACTCAACATCAATGTGGTTTCCTTGCTACTGAATTGTCTTGATGGCACAAGGTTTAGTCAGTTGACTTCAGGGCCAGTTTTATCTCAAGGGCCACATTTCAGGAATTGCACCCAATCTCATGAGGAGTAATTCTGGGTCACCTTGAAGCCATCAACAAAACAGCAGTGTTATTGCTAGTGCTTAGGTGAGAAAGTTGTTATGTATTCGAAAGCAGCAGCTCAATTGGACATTCAAGTACCTCAAAGGTAAGATAGCTGTTTCACACCATCTGGAAGATGGCATGAATTTGAATGGCATGGACATCTGGACTGATAGTCTTGTCATGCTATACAACTTGTCAGGTGTGGTGAAGTTTGACCCAGAGTCAGGAAAGCAGTTCAAGGCACCTTCATCAACCTTGACATACACACAGTACTTTGCCAATGCGCTCATAGCAGAGGCAGAGTTAGACAGCAAGGTGGTGGCTATCCATGCTGCCATGGGCGGTGGCACTGGCCTCAACTACTTCCAAAAACATTTCCCTCAACGGACTTTTGACGTTGGGATTGCTGAACAACATGCTGTCACATTTGCTGCTGGCCTTGCCACTGAGGGCATAATACCTTTCTGTGCCATCTACTCTTCTTTCCTGCAACGTGGCTATGATCAGGTTGGAGTCTCCTAAACCCTTCAGAAAAGTGAAGCTCTCAATTCTTTTGTTTCCAATGACAATAGAAGAGAACCAAAATGTACTTTTCTTTTACTAATTATTTTGTCACTCTCTAACTGCAACTGCATCCTAGTTGGAGGTTTGGACATTTTAGTTGGTATACCCAGAGAATAAGTCTTCTTCTGAGACCCTTAGGTCCAAACATTCAGGCAACCTGGAGACTAGTTGCAGTGACTACATAAGATGCACCTAAAAGGATTCTGGCCTACAACTGATTGCAACAATGAGCCACCGTGAACTTCATCAGACATCTTAAAATTGAGATAAGTGCCACACATACAATACTCAAGACTGGACATTTGTTTGCAGGTGATACATGATGTAGATCTGCAAAAGCTGCCAGTAAGGTTTGCACTAGATAGAGCAGGGCTTGTGGGGGCAGATGGTCCCACCCACTGCGGAGCTTTTGATATTACCTACATGGCATGCTTGCCCAACATGGTTGTGATGGCACCAGCAGATGAGGCTGAGCTCATGCATATGGTGGCAACAGCAGCTGCCATTGATGATAGACCCAGCTGCTTTAGATTTCCTCGGGGCAATGGAGTTGGTGTCCCTCTCCCTCTTAACAATAAGGGTGTTCCTATTGAGGTCTGCTTTGAATCCTTCCCTATCAGCTTCCCTCTCCCTCTTTATTTTGTAAACGAGGGATGGGAAATAACAACTATGGTAACCTATCTGGTGTTGCTCGGAAGAATTTGGAAGACCATCTGTCTTTTGCTCTTCCATCCAGCACTCTAGCTCATGACGCTTTTTGGACTCCCAGGTTGGCAAAGGTCGGGTGCTGGTTGAGGGAACTCGTGTGGCTATACTTGGATATGGAACAATGGTGCAGAACTGTCTAGCAGCCCAAGCCTCTTTACTGGAGCAAGGCATCTCTGCCACTGTTGCAGATGCCAGATTCTGCAAGCCACTAGACAAAGACCTCATCAGAGCTCTTGCTAAGGAGCATGAGGTGCTCATCACAGTTGAAGAAGGTTCCATTGGAGGATTTGCAGCCCATGTTGCACACTTTCTTGCTCTTGAAGGGCTTCTGGATGGAAATCTTAAGGTGAGCTGCACCTTTACTCTCGTACTAGCTACGAACTGAGTACTACTGCAGTCTAGGCCACCTTTGAAAGAGTGTCCACCTATGAGAAGGAGGGAGCAATATTAGTAATTGTGAAAAGACCTGGTCAGGTCGTCTTGGCAGTATCTACTCATTCTTTTCCTCCTTTGTACCACTCATCTTGCACTGTCTCTGGATGATTGATACTGACTGTTCCTTTCTGGCCTGGCAGTGGAGGCCTATGGTGTTGCCAGACCGGTACATTGAGCATGGATCACCGATAGATCAGATCAAAGAAGCTGGGTTAACTGGCAATCAAATTGCAGCAACAGTGATGTCAATTGTGGGTGGACCCCGAGAAGCACTGCACCTTAGCAGATATTGATTTCAAGTTCCAGCTCTTCTATGCCAAGCCTCTCTCACTGACAAGAAGGAAAACAAATGAGTCCTTCCAGAAACTTTCAAGTATGCACCACACCCATTAGACAGAGTCCAACGTTCAGTCTGTTGGAGAGATGTACAGTGTGTATTCTCAATGCTATAGCTTTGTACATGTACGAAGAATATGGCCCAGAAAACCTGGCTTAAAGAGAGACACAATAGTAAGAGACCTCCCCTGCAAAACGAATGCAGTAAGTGCCCAGGCCCTGGATGGAAAATACAGAGGCAGAGAAGAAGAGGATAGAAGAGGCTCTTAGTTGTGCTGTGGCTTCTCTTTTTCATAATAGACATAGAGCACAAGTGGTGTAAAACTTTTGTGAATGAATTATACGTGTTAGCAACAACTCAAAAGGTGCGAGTCATAGTTTCACAAACCAACAGTTCTCAGGAAGTTGATACAGATGATGATGATGATGATGATGATGATGATGAACCCTCAGCAGCAAGCAGTGTACTCCTGCTGCCAGTGTGCCCTCTTATTAACTTACCAGACTTGTTTATTGGTTTTTTTAATATATCATCAGCCCAATTGTAGAACTAAATTTTTTTCTTTTGGAAACATTTGTATGTTACAGGTTTTATGTATATATAACACAAAACTTCAATCTAGCATAATACTAATGAGGAATGTTAGGGTGGTAAAGATGCAGATTGTGTGTGTGTGTGTGTGTGTGTGAAGAAATACACACATGAACCTTTCTCTGTGTGTATGCTTTTGTACTACTGTGCAGTCTTCAAGGGCTGAGAGCTTGCTCACATTGAAACTCTTGTTCTCAAATGATGCCAACCTCAAGTTATCCTCTTACCTACCTACCCACAAGTTCTTACCTACCTACCTACCTACCTAGAGGTTCTATCCTTTACAAGATTGAACACACCTCAATTTGCCTTTGCTTCTTTTCAGACGTGGAAATGGCTAATATGATTGATCATCTTCAATATACACTTGGCAAAATCCATGGCTAATAGACTATAGCATTGAACTCTTTTAAAAAATGTGGAAATTTTCATCCTAACACAAAAACATAAACAAATAAATTAGGGCACAAAACAGAACAAGTGAAAACTATGAGATGGTTCTATCCTTTTAATGATTATAAACTTAATTACAAAAACATATATATATATATATATATATATATATATATAATATGACTCATTTGAGTGTGTGACATGGAAACAAAGTTTGTTGCGTTTAATTGAGCATTGAGCAAATTGTTAAGAAGTTTGCATTCAAATTATACAATAGGCTTATGATAATCTAGATAATAACCTTTTGATACACACAATTACTTTTGACATTTGTTCAAATATGATAAGTACTACTCTTTGTTTGTTAGTTGAAGTGCAAATATGGGGTTTGTAGTTGAATGTGGTCATAAATTTCAAAGAGTTGTTAAAAATCAATTGAACTACTTGAGGTTGTGAGCATGTCAATGTTGATATCACTTGTAATGAACATGAGACATGAAAAATTGGTGTTACAATGATGAATCTATGTTGCGTATCAAAATGATTTTGTAAGAGAAAGGGAAAAAAGGTTAAATATGGGAATAAATATAAATAAATAAATAAATATATATATATATATATATATATATATTGACGGGACAGTTTTTTGAAGTTTTATTTGAAGAAGTTTATGGAACATGTTGGAACTTGTTTGGTGAGCTATTTCATTTCATAATAGGGTTATAATACATCATATTTTGACAAAATTGATTACCAATCCAAAATGATTTATGTACATTAGTTTTGCAACATGCAATTTTATGTTAACATTGATAAATTTGTATTACATCTTTGAATGATAATTTATAAATTTGACTTGAAAATGAACTTGAAAGGACTTGAAGAGATTGGAAGGACTTGAAAGAAAGTTCTAAAGTAGAGTCCTTGTGCATCAAAGTCATTTGGCCAAGTAATTACACTCCATCTTCTATGTATAACAATACTTCTCTATGAAATCATTAGTGCATACCTTGCAAACTTTTGTTTGAGTTGGCAAATATGTATCAAATTTTTTGACAAAACTATAGTCAAAACTTAACACATAAGAAAATTTTCAATGTATGCATTCACACAAAAGGCTAGGAATTAATTAAAAAATTCCAAAAAAAAAAAAAAAAAAACATATTAGTCAACAAATTGCATTGGCATTGACGTTAGCAATTGTTATCTCTCTTATTCTTTTGGAGGCACATTGTTAATGAACACAATATCAAGCACAAAAAAAGTACATGTAGTCTAAGAAATTGATCAATTTATAGATCTATTGCATGCATGAACCAATGCCACAACCAACTACATGGAACACGAAAATGTTTACAAATTTGTGCAATTTTTTGATGAGTGAAATGTTTTTCCATAATTTTCCATATGTGTAGTTGAAAAAAAATCTTAAAATGCTTCAATCAACAACACTAATTTCATGAAAAATCTTTGTAAACATCCTACTAGAATGTTGGTGATGAGAGAAGCTAATTGTGATACCAAAGATTATGACTTTACTTTTGATTTTAGAAGTTCACCCCATAAATTCATAATCATTCCTATCTTAGTCAAAAGTAGCAAATCCAACAAATCCAACGACTTGCCATCTAGGATGAACCCCATTTAAAACACTTTTCATGAAACATAACTCATTAAAGATCAAGGTAAGCTTTTATTTCCATAACTTCCTTCAATCCATGTGATCAATTGTTGTAATTTTCAAGCTTACAATTCGTATTATTCATAGTAGAATCAAATATTGAACATAAATTATCATAATGTTCTTGCAATGAAAACACCACTCACAATGAGATTAGACATGCTAGTTTTGAGTTAAGTAAATGGTTGATGAAGGTTCATTTTGGATGCAAGAGTGAGAAAAAGAAACCACATCACCTGACATTTGGTGACACATGGCTAACAAAACATGAGTATGCTCAAACTATCAAGCTGATTGACAATCAAATGATGACACGTGGGGCATTGAAATGACCATATACATTGTGTATCATTTGACCACTAGTCAAAAAGAATGTTGATCAAAAATTCTGGTCAAAGGCACCACCCTAGGGTTGATAAAAAAAACCATCCCAATTGTATTGGACTTGTTAAAATCAACTTAATTTAAAAAACCAATTTGTTTTACTATATTTTGTTGTATGTAGGTTGTTGCTTTACAAACCATAAATTTGTGTAAGCCTCATGATATGATGACCTTGTGAGGAAGTCAATTAAATATATTGTTAAAGTTTCTTTGGGAGAGGTGGGAAAATTGTTGGGATTGAAATAGATGGTGTTTTCAAGTTGGGCTCCCTGAGCATTTTGTGTATCAAGGGGATTGAAAATATTAACTAATGTTTCCAAGTTGGGTTCCATTGACATTGTCTATGGGTCTTTAAAGCTTAGGTGGAAATTTAGAGTGGAGGATGTGAGTCAACAAACTATTGAGTGTGGTGATTAAATTCTAAACACAAAGTTTAAATATGATCCATAAAATCACATAATTCTTCATATTAACATTTTGTGTGTGTGTGTTTGTTTAACATTACAAACTTGACCTACAAAGATGCACAAGGCTTTCATTAATTCATAGTTGTTTGTGGATATTTGTAATCAAAGATGAATTAGACATTTTGATTCTTGTATTTTAGCATTGGATTTGGCCTCTGAAATTTGTTTGAATAATTTCAAAATATGAAAATTTTCTTCATTTAAAAATTCATTTTAAAAATACATACCCATTGTTAAATCCAAAAGGGAGTCTGTGATAGAGGATTACCAAACCCTACCCATCTATCCAAAAAACTTAAAATTTTAATATTTGAACCTTAACCTGATGAAAAGAGTTGAAAGAAACAATGGATTTTGAAGGGCTTTCACAATCATGTGCCCTAAACCCTAAACGGCAAAGAAGTGCTTTGCTTGTCCTTTCCTTGCCAACGAATAAAGACACACAAGGGTTTGGTGGGTGGAGAAAGTGCACGTCTCCGGAGCCCAGTATTTTGCCTTCAAAACTTCGACCCAATTTTTCTATCGTTATCATCATTGCACTTGCAAGAGGTGGGTACGTTATCTCTCATAGCTGCTTTTTTTTTCTTTTGGTTTTTAATGTGTTTTTCTTACACAATATGTTGCTGCCCATTTGTTTCTTATTTTTCCTACTTTGTTGGAGACTTATGTGAGATTTTGGAATCATAGTTCAGTCCCCCCTCCCTCCCAACAACCACCCACCAATTCTGCATTTCTTTATGGATTTCAGGTTTCTCACATCTATAAGCAGCAGTAGGTTTCCAGGCATTTTTTTGGGTTTTCAGGTTTTTGGTCTTGGAGATGTTACCTATTGTGCACAGCTGAGAAAGGTGGGGTCTAATGAATGGGAATGTTTGCTGAGGTTTTTGTGCTTTGATGTGTATGATTGAAGGATTTGTTACAAATGTGAATTCTGGGCCTTCGCATTTGTGTTATGGAAGGGGGAGTATGTATGTGGGGAGTATGTGTTGAGTGCCATGTGTGTTTGTGATTCCAGGTTTGTCTGGTGTAAAGTCATTGTGTGCTTGTCGAGAAAACTATTGCAATCAAATTGCAACTTTAAAAACATGATCAGAGGAGGGCAGCAGAAACAGTTGCAAAGGCGTCGCAATACACCAAACTCTTTGCCAGGAAGCTCTTCAGATAGCTCTTTCAATTTGAGCAGTCTGCATGATAATCTTACTGAATCATCCACTGCACCCAACTCATTGAAGTAACTCGATTCTCTCTTTTCCAATATATATATATATATACACATATATATATCGGTTGTCCTAAAGAAATTCTAGACCTCAAATCTAGCTTCTTCATCCTAGAAGCTTAAACCCTAAATCTTTTGACTTCTAACCCTAAAGCTTAGGTCTCTTGCAACCTCATGCATTTTGGAGCCTTCCTCTGTATAAGGATGGTAAATACTTTTATTTTCAGCTCCTGGTCTAGGTCCTAATGCTTTTCATGGGTTTTTGTTTTGGTGTCAGAAATGATGTGTCTTCAGCTCTCCAGCAAGAAAGACTCAATTCCCAGAAATTCAGTTCACAATCAGCAGCCAAGAAAGCAGGGCCTCGGGTACCAGTATCAAGCAACCCAACAGTTAGCTCACAGAGTAAGAAAACAGGGAAAAAGGAGTTGGCTGGAATTGTAGGGATGCAACACATGAAAAATCAAACAAAAACGCAGGGTGCAACCAAGAAAACAAGTGATCAATCTGCAAATAGGAAGGAGGAATCAAAGGGTGTGGCAGCAAATTTGCCATTGGATTCCCTCTATCTCTGCTTTGAAAAACTTGAGTCTGTGTACGATATTGTTACTTGTGCTGCAGTTTGTCATCACTGGCAACAAGCTGCCTCCTCCGATCTAGTAAGCCCTTTGAATCTTGACTTCAGCTTTGTCTTATATTTGGGAGATTTCTCTGATCTTCCATATACCTCCCAGCAACATTTCTTGGGAGGTAGGATGTAAAGCTCTTGAATCCTGATTTTCAAGGATGTGGAGTTTATTTGGAGGTTATTGTTTATAGTTGAGGGGTAGGGTTGATGGATTAGCATTCAAGATTTGGGGTAGGACCATTATTTCTGATGATACTCTGTTGTAGATGTGGTGCAGGTCTGGAAAGCTTTGTACATGAAATGGTGGCAACCATGTGACAAAGAATCCATGACCTTGCAATCACAGCATGGACTGTTGCCTCATGGATTTGACACATGGCGGAAGGCATTCATTTCCAAATACTCACATGGAGTGAGTAACCTTGAATGTCTGCAAGTTCTTTTCAGCACAAACTAAAAGGGGGAGAGGTGGTTTTTTTTTTTTTCCTCCCCTTTTTTTTTCAGCAATAATTTGCAAGGGGACATGTCATTAGAATAATCAAACTGGGAATCTTCTGCCTATCAGAAACTCTCTCTGAATGAAGTGTTTAATTGCTTGCATGCAGAAACAAAAGATTTTATCAGAAGAGATAATGCATGCCGTGAACAAATCCTGGATTCATGTTCGGAGAATACCTGACAGATTCAGCAAACATGGTGTGTAAGCTTCCACTGTACTGTATGGGCTAATGACACCTGGTCCCGCTTTAATGCTCCTCCTAGTCATTGGTGACAAGGGTTGGTCTTGTTACATGAAAACCTGACAAAATGTTGGAATTCTGTTATACAATTAGGATTAGATGTGAATAGACTAAGGCCAGAGGGAGGATTTATGGTTGAGGATTGTATTGACTTGAGCTGGAGAGGTATAGGAGTCATTGGAATCCTCCAATATGATGTGAAACTTTGAATGGGTCCTTTTACAGATGTTTAGAAGCAATGTCTACTGTTAGTATGATTTGAAAGGTACAAACATGCATTACAAGTTGTTGAAGGGAATGGCTGGGAGCTTTCATTGTTGTTTGTTTTTCATGACTTGCAATTGGGTTAGTGCAGTGAAAGATTGTGTACCAGGCAACACTATGAGGAAGCTGATGGAGCGTCTAAGCTTAACATTTCATGTATGCATCAACCGTGATCAACCAGTTCGACTCAAAGGTTCCGTAAATTCTTGCACTTAAATCAAGCCTTCATCTCTGTTTATAAGTTTAGTGGTTCAGTCTTGGTCCATAGCTTACTGATTCGAATCCCATAGTTGCAATTTTTTTGTTCTGGCAGGAAAGGCGAATGTGGTGTATTTTCCTGCATCTTGTCTTTTGCGGTATCCCACAAAAGCCAGTAGTAGGGGTGTTATCACCCTTGAGTCGCTCAACTCTGTCAAGGTGAACTTGTCCTTGCTTCCAAGACCTTTGTGAACAGGCAGTTGTGAGAATTGTTTGTGTTCTAAGACGCGTTTTGTGATGGTACAGGTGATGGCAACAAGTAACAAGCTTCTACGAACAGTTACTGTTGCCAGTTTCGTATCCTTGTGTATGAAATATATATATCTGCCTTTTTCTGTAGCAAAACTAGGAATGGAGTCAACATTAACTTGATAGCTTGGAAAACCAAAGTTCCTGAAGTGAGTTCTCTTAGCAAGTGTTAAGTGCATAAGAGGTTGCATCTTGACAGGGAAGGTAGACAGGGCAGAATTGGGAGATGGTGTCAAAGGCTGGGGCTAGTCCAGGCCCTCTCTGCCTTGTACAGCATTGTAGCTCAAGCGGTGCATCACTGATGGTTGGCACATTATTTGAAGGTGTATACTCGACAGAGATATCCAGTAGCTCAGAGCACAGCCAGGAACAGGTGCTCCTTGTAATGGTCAGTCTTCATCTGAGTGATCTCATTTGGAAGATGTTGGAGCTTGGTGAAAGCCCAACATCTCAACTGGGACATCAGATTTTCCCTAGTGACGATCCAATCTATGGTAATGCTTCAATCATCCAATGTTCTAGTCAAAATGCACTAACTTCGCTTATCAAATAGAACCAATGAAAACACAGAAAATCCACAACAAAAAAGAAATTTTCTTAAGCACGGTGTTGATGAGTGATTGCATGCAGAGTTGGCTAAGGCCATCTGCTACATTGTTGGTTCATGCTGTTCCTTTTCACGTGTGTTTTCCTAAACCATATGATTGTGTACAAACATGTCATATACACCTTGGAATTTCCCCAACCCAAGGGTATAGTGAAAGTGATGATCTGCAATGCTGTGGCAGGACTGCATGGCTGGCATGTTAGCATTCAGCTCCATACATTCAGAAGGCTTTGTTGGACCCAGGATTTTCATCAGGTGTTTGGCATACTTATCATCAAAAAGTTGCCTGAAGAGATCTTGATGAATTTGTCTGTAGCCTCTTCTGCTCACCTGAAAGGCAGAACAGGGACAGGGACAATCTCATATATTGCTTATCACTCCTGGTTGATCCTGGTGATGTTTGGTGCGTTTCCCAGGTGTTTTGGAGTTCTCAGGATTCAATTGCAGGAGAAAAAGCAGTTTTTCTTCTGATCTCTTCTGTAAGAACCAGATGATTTGTATCAGATTTATTTTTATTTTTTATTTTTTTGGCGAGTTTGATGACCTAATAGGAGCTGCTTAGTTATAGAACAATCTGTAAATCACCCAATGATGGAATGAATTTGTTTTTTTCCAGATGAAGCATGAATCATTTCCAGGAGTGCTGAATTCACCATGGAAGGCTGAAGTATTTTCAGGAGAGTTAAGAGGTGTTTTTATGCTAGACTTCACACTCTGGGATGAAGGTTCTGAGATTGCATGGCACTGCACTCGTGCAGTTTGCACTGAGGCAGCTACATTGGCTACTGTGGAGGTAAGTTCCACATTGTACATTCCTTTTTTAAAAAAGGACTCTGCTGGCTCAACTTCTGATGAGGGAGTTCCAAAGATGTGTGGGTATTGAAAATGTGAAGTGATTTTTGTGTGGGGATTTTATGGGAAGCAGTATGGTCCACCTGGAATGGATGGAGAGAGGATGCATATGGCTGTACATGATGAGAAGCAAGGAATCAGTATTTCCATGAACCTTTGTATCCCATTCACAGACTTGTGGAACTCAAGCACCCATCAAGACCCTTCAGTTGTTATCACAGATTTGCATTTTGCTTTGAGCTCTGTATTTTTGCATACTTGGTTTGGGAGGTCCACAATCTAGACTGTAGACAAATGGATTGACAATGGGGAGGTATATCTTTAATCTGCAAAGTAGAGTTCTTTATGGAAACATTTTAGTTACTGATGGTCAGGAAGCTCTCTTTCTTTATGGGCTCCTGCATAGTTGTCCATTCTTTTCTTCACCTAGTTCTATGGTGCAGTTTACTAAATATCCAACAATTGGGATCTGTGTTTAGTGTACCATGTCCTAAACGGTTTGCAGCTTCTCCAATAACCAACAGCCTGATACTTACAGCTTTTTCTATTCTCAATATGTGTAAGGAAATGAGATCAAAATGGGTCACCCATGCAGTTCTCCTTGTAGAGACTGTTTAGCTTATTTCGTTCCAAGATGAAGTTTCCTGAGCAATGAAAAGCCTTTACAAAAGATGGACTTCAATTGGTAGGGTGGTTATTTGCATATGTTTTGTGGTAGTTTTGCAGTTGAGTGTTGTGAAATTGTGTCTTGAATTTGTATCTTGATCGAACTCTATGGAGTCATTGAAGATGAGAGGTTCTTCTATGTTGAGTAAAAAATTAATTAAAAAACTCAGTTGAGCATGTTTGCCTCCAATTCTTGATGGTGTAATTCTATTGGTTTCAGCCCACGAAAGGAGTTCCTAGTTAATGTTGTTGGTGGATACCAAGGTAAGCCTGACCCATCCAGTTTGGACTAAGCTTCATGACAAAGCTTTCCCCCATCCTTTCTATCCCTTTCTACTCCCAATACATGTGTATATAGACCCCAAGTCATCCAAGTTTCACCCTGGGTTTTGCATCCCCTACTCTCACACACTTCTTGCTGTGTGAGTTCTGGATATAGCTTGTCAACAATGACATTGTAAGGTCTAACAATGCTTTGATGGGATTAGCAAAAGTGGGAGCTCACAGAACTTGGGAGCAATTGCTTGTAGTTGTAGCACACGCACCCAATTGGGTAATTTGTTCATAAGATCGAGAGAGAGAGAGAAGCAACTTGCAAAATATAAGAGGTAGATGAAGGTTTTTGAGTTTGTTACTTGAGAAGTTGGAACATGTATTTAGCTCCAAAAACTAGGAGTGGAGGAGGTTGTAACCTTAGAAACTAGGACCTAGCAGAACATGGGCAACCAACTATGGAACTAGAGTGGGAATTTTGAATAGCTTGCAAAGTGTGGGTGACTACATACAAAACCAAAGTGGGGATTTTTAGTAGCTTGCAAAGTTTGGTAGGTTGATTGTGAAATGATAGGGAAATTAGCATGGGGTCTTTGAGTGCTAGAAGTGGGAGTTGCGGATTTTGAATGTCGAGGACATGAATGCAAAACATTTGGAAGCACAACTATTTGTTAGGTCATTTTTGAGGTTAGACAACTTTCAAATGATGATAGCTTTTTAGAGCACAATTGTATTAGTTGTTAGTGCACAAGAAGACACAAAAGTTTTGTGTGAGATTGTATTGCAGAAGAGGTGTCATTGTAGGAGAGGCATTTCTACTTATGTTGTGGTCTTTAACAAATTTTTGTGACAATTTTTTAGAAGAATTTCAAACCCTAATTAGTGGAGTCCTAGTAGAATCTCTTGACATTGTAATTTTCAAACCAAACTTCCAACTTTGCCAAATTCTCCTATGCCATTTGTTCAATTTATTATAGCACCCAACCAAGTTCTCCACATATAACCACAACCCAAAATTCACCTATTTTTGCCTTTCAGAGATTATTTGGTGATATTGCACAATTTGCCCCACCTACCAGCCACCCTTTTCATGCTTTGGTGTCTTCACTAAGGAAGCAAGGGATGGTGGAATTATGGGCAAAATTACAACCATTACAAGAAATTTACATATCAATGATTTGTATTTTAATCATAAATGTTACATGTGACTTGTTATAGTGTTTAATCACCTTGAACAAGTCACAAACTTTAGTCACCAAAGACATTACATGTCACCCACTTAATCATAATGGCAATTGCATTAAAGTGCAACTAATATGCATTTTTCATTCAATTAACATCCAAACAACATGGACTAGTTTTTATGATTAAAATGTGTAATCCCATATGACGTAAAAAACTAGGATGTATCCACATGGCAAAAATTCATTCAAGATTTTGATAAAGATTATCCATTAGATGATGTACATGTGAAAATAAGTAATAATTAAAAAATTAGTTTATATAATATAAAAAATGCAATCCTAATAAGAACTTGGTTTATGCTAGGTTAGGGTAAGCAACCTAGCATAGGTTAAGTAAGTAGGTAGATAGGTTTAATATAGGTAAATGGGTAGGTAGGTTGCATTATAAGTGGGTGTAGGTTCTAAGATTAAGTAAGTAGGTAGGTAGGATCTTAGATTTGTTTTTCTTCATGGTCACAAGCACTTTTAATTGGTTCATCTCAAATGACAAATGCACTTTCAATGTCTATAATCCATACCATGAATGTGACCGAACAGCGGGCCACCGCACAATGGAGCTATGTTGTTTCTGATCATGATTTTTGCAACCATCATTGGTTTGGTTGCGCATTATTTTCATTTACTGCAAGAATGCATGGCGGCGGAGGAGCTAGCAATTCAGAGGCTAGGAGAAAGGTTTGGAGGTGGTTGATGGTGGGTGGTGCGGAAGGAGAGAGCTGCAGAGGAAGTGGCAAGGTCTTGGGAGAGAGCATGTTGTTGGAGAGGAAGTCAGATCGTGCTAGATGCTCACAGAGAGGTGTAGATTAGGAGGTAGATCGGTTGGTTTGGAGAGAGATTGGACTGGTTACAAACTTTTTCCGCTGCGCCAGTAGCCAGCCAAGCACTTGCAATTGGCATCAGGAAGCATAGTTGGAGGGAGTAACATAGTAAGACTAAAGACCAGAGGTAGATTGAAGTGGTTTGCACGATGTGCTAGGATCTGTGAGGAATGCTGGGAGGATGGCCCTTAACTGTCTATACATTTGACGTTTTTGTATATATTTGCACCTTCAATGTTTGCAGTACATGAGCTTCGGGTCAAAAAGAGTGCTGTTAGGGTCTTGCTATTACATTCTGTTGAAGAGACAAGTCTGTGGATCTGTTGAACATGTGTGTGCCAAGAGTCATTAGTTGAAAGGACCAAGTCTTGTGAGCTGTCCGATGGGTGGTAGATTGGCAGAGATTGAAGGCAACCCGAGTCTATACATTCTGTGAATAAAATTCAAGTTCTGAGTTCCATGATCAGAACGGTGAATGTTTCAAAAATGCAAATTGTGTGTGTTTGAAGATCTAGGTGTGCATACAGATTGAGTCTTGAACAGAGTCTGAGAGAGAGAGAAGATCAAGGGTCGCAATTCAGTTTCGGGACCTCAGCAATTTGAGCTCCGTGAGGATCTGTGTTTTGCCAGGGTGTTCGATTAGTTTGTGCACCCTCCTTTTTGGTTACATGAGTAGTTGATTTTTGCATAGGCTATATATATTACAAAATTGAACTTATAAACAAAGGATATGGGAAAAAAAATTGTAGAAGGAAAAATTTACAACATTATGTAACACTATTACATATCAACACAATAAAACATTTACTACTTAGCCCACCTATGTACTATCTATTATCTAGCTTACTTAATTGATTAATTATCCTTTTATTTTAAGCTATTCTTAACTACTTTAAATTATTTAAATTTAAATCATTCTAGTTTATTAAAGGATATTATAGATAATTTCACCCTAAATTATTTTATATTATTTAAAAATATTCAACCTTAAATTATTTTATTATTATTTTAAATTATTTCACCCTAAACCCTTCAAAGTTATTCTATTTTAAATTATTTTTGATTGTTTTAAACTTTCCACTTGAACATGGATTTTGTTGAGCTTGTTAGTGCAATGAGTGCATATAAAACATTTTGCATCCAAAGTTTAGTTATATCTTTTTTAGACATGTGCAAACGTGCTAAAGTAAGCAAATATACAATCCTTGTTTTTTTTAGTGAAAGTAGCCAAAAAATAAAATTATAGAAATGTTTTTGTGTTAAATGATCAATATGAAGATGTTATTGGAATTTACTATAATAATATTATTTTTTAGGTTCTTAATATGCATTTAAATTGATTTTTGAAACTGCAAGTAGATGTAAATAGATGTCCTAAACTAGTTTTCACTAAATGAAAGTAGGATTGAAAGTAGGACTTTCATTCAAATTTTGGTAATTTAAATAATGGCACACTAAAATATATTAATTATTTTAAGTTTTTGCATAATAAAACCCATATTTTGCCAAAATTTCTAACCTAAAAGTTAGTTTTAACACATTCTATGTGGCTAGTTTAAAACCTATTTATTAAATATTTTTCTTACACTAATTTTCTTGAAACTTCATATGCAATTTATTATAAACTTAATGAAATGCAGGATGGTTTCATAACATGATATTTGAGCTTTTGAATTTATGTTCTTACGTTTTTAATAAGAATAAAAAATTATAATGTTGAAGGATATTGTTTTGCTTACTTTTGCATGTTTGCTCTTGAATAGATTGGAATCACTTTGTTTGCTATCAAGTTCATCAACAATGGATCTCACTAAGGGAGAATAGAAGAAACATGAGTATGTCAAATTGCAAATATTATTATTATGTTAGCGATTTGACCATCTTCAATATTTTTCATCATCATTTGCTTTTGAATAATTAGGTTTTTTTATAGTGGGCTCCATTGCATAATTTTGTTTGTATTCTTGGTTACCTACTAAAATTTATCATAAAAATATGGCGGTTTGAAATCTTTTTCTTTCAAGTTTGCCAAATGTGAACCATTTGTTCCACATGAAAATCCTATTATATAGGTTGAAATCATATTTTTCAGGGTCAAATTCAGTGAAATTTATGATATTAAATAGTCTAAGGACACATACTATTAACATTGCATAAAAAATTGTTATTGGAAATGATAAATTCGTTCATTGATAGGCTTTTGAAATCCATGATATTTTGCAATTTTTAGTTCATTGAAATCCAATATAATACAATGAAGAAATACACATGAAAACAATATTAGGCATGTGTGTTGTGTTTACTAAAACTATAGCCAAGGTTTTGTTTTCAATTTTGTGACATAGCAAAAGTGGTGATCATCCATAGAATGATTTTAGCCATATTTGGCTACATATTAGATCTATGAAAGTAGAAGAAACATAAAATCCTTTTATATTCATATTCTTCAATTAATTACGTAATTAATAATGGAGGGGTAAATTGAAATTATGAATGTTTAAGATGTTTTGCTAGTGAAATTTGGTAATGTGGTGTTTTTGAAGGGTTCCAATTGTGGAAGGATGGACTATTAAGTAATTGATTTTGATTTGGCCTTTGTAGCTTCTTAGTGTTTTTGGGTTTCTTAAAATGTTAATCAAAAGGAATAAGGGGATTAGATAATGGATAGGAAGGATTACAGACCATGTGTATACATTTACTACAAACCAATACATGAAGAATTTTCTATTGCATAGTTATGGCAAAGAAGATTTATATGCATTTCGTTCTATAGTTTTACACATTACATGGGTGTAAAATTTTGGTGAAAGTGTTAGCAAATATATTTGAACTTGACCACGTGTTTTGAGAATGCAATGCGTAAGGACAATTGAGAAAATTGTTTAGTGAATCTAATGATGTGCATTGGGTAAATAACAAATTTTATGCATAGGAAGTGGAATGAATTTGAGACATTCAATTGCAATATGACCCATGACTTTAAGATTATGGTTGTAACGGTTTACCTATTGGAACTTATCATAACAAAATGGCGATCAAGACACTTTGCATTCTTTTTGATTTTTTGACTTGAAGATTTTCATTTGGACCCATGAAAAAATCAACCAATTTTTATTTGTGGATTTCCAGATCAAATTCATGTGGAATTAATTAGATATGGAGGGTTTTGATGTTCATCCATTCATGACACAAGATAATGAATGTGAGTTCACGACCATTAATAGGTCCACAAAGGTAGCTTGGAAAAATAAAATCTCAAAGTGCATTGTGGATTTTTTACACTTGAGCTGCATGGCCAACTCCTACCATTGTCATTTCATGCTTTACAACCGAAACATGAAAAATGTGACACAACTTATCTTTAACCATGTTTGGAAAGTTGTGTACTAAGAATACAAGCTTTAATTATTGAATTTTGTTTTTCAAGAGGAGAACCTCAAGGACAAGTTGTGGGATATTTCAAAGGAGTTAAAAAGATATGCATAGCAAATGAAAAGGGTGCAAAAAGAGTTATGTTCCAATGTGATCATGTTTTGGCATAGTTTAAAAACAACATGTGGTGACTAGTCATGCAACATGGAATGTATTCAAAAGGTGCAAGTTTATGATAGAAGGTACATCAAGTTTCACAATTCACTCTTTTCTTAAGCCTAGCCCTAGCCCTATCCCTATGTTGGATGGGATGTTGGGGTCTTCATTAGTATTTTTTAGTACATTTGCAAATCTTCTAGTGGATAAAATAATGATTAAAATCAAGATGTTGATGTCACAATCCAAGATCTTTGCCACCTAAAGGCTTTGTTAAGGGCAAAGCTAAATGTTAGTGTAAAAAATAATAACACGTTTAAAATAGGCAATTTGAAAATAGTTAGAAAGTGTGAAATGATTTCATATGTAAAATTCAAGGCTTGAAGTAACGAGATGCTAAACCTATAACTAATAGTTCAATTGCCCTAAATAGATGATTGCACTTATTTTTTGTGAAATTAAAAAAATTTCATAAACCTAAAACATGGAAACATAGAACCTAAAAATCCCAACCCTAAAACCCTAAAATTTAATATTTATAAAACTTCAAACCTTCAAAATAAAAAAACCTAAAACCTAAATCATAAACCTTAAAATCCTAATCACCCAAAATAAATGGGTTTTCTCACAAGCCCATACCCTCTTCTAAAAAAACTCAATAAATAAATAAATAAATGAAAACATAAAACCAAAAAAAAAAATCATACAATACTACAAGGCCAACTTCAACAAATGTTTGTTGAATAATTAATTAATTCTGAAAATTCCATGTTGATAAATAAAATATTTCAAAAGATTTTAAAAAATTTCCTTCACAATTTTTATTCTTTTTGGAGAAAAGCATTTCTTGAAAATTTCAAACATTTTCAAAAATTATTTAGTGTCAAAGCTGTTAAGGTAATACGATATACCCCTTGGTCCCCACCCCTTAGAGAGCGAATTGTTCAAAAAAAAAATTTTTTAAAAAAAAATCAACCCCTTCTTTCTTCTCAAAGCTTTGAAAATTTGAAGTTTGGCTTCTGAAATCTAATGTATGTTTCTCAAAGGAAGGAACTGAAGAAACCCCTGCCCTTTTGGTTTTTTTCTTCCCCAAAAATGTGAAAGTGATTTGTGAAGTTCCAAGTAAATGTCTCCTTTGCAATAAAAGGACACAATTCAAAGTCTTTCTCCTTCCTCCTCATGTTTGGTGATAATGTATCTTCTTAATGCACTTTTCTCGAATTGCTTAGGCTAATTCTTGTAGCATGCTTTCTTTCTCTCTTTTGAAGCTCAAAAAAAAATGACCCAAAAATAAAATAAAATGTAGCTAGCAGCAAAACATGTTGGTTTTATAGTAAGACACAATTGTGGTATCATATTATTAATATTTATGTTGATACTTGTACCTCACAAAATTCATAATATTGTCAATATATAGATCAAACTGGTATAAAATTTGTCTTGGGTCCCCTAGTACCATAGTTTCATATTTGTCCCTTCTTTCAATGAACTTGGCCTTCCATTTTTTAATGTCTGAAATGCAAGGCACTTGTGTGGATTAGCACAAACCCAAAAAGGGTGAAGAATCCTTTGCAAGCACCACCAGGTGAATAAAAGAAAAAAAAAAAAAAAAACAAAGTGAATTCTCAAATTTTAAACCCTAAACCCTAAACCTTATCAACTAGAAAAACCTAAACCTTAAACTATGTTC
>Ga0116231_10005480_pt1 | contig 24959 bp, 18 predicted proteins | sample S1TSphgellanicum_2_FD_89695 | JGI IMG/M metagenome (GOLD analysis project Ga0116231, IMG submission 89695) | Host-associated microbial communities from peat moss isolated from Minnesota, USA - S1T2_Fd - Sphagnum magellanicum MG | ecosystem: Host-associated > Plants > Peat moss > Unclassified... | reverse complement strand
TTGGTGATGGACTGATGGGTATGAGTTGGGTGGGTAATGGGTATGGACAAGGTGCCATGGGTGGGTAATGGGTGGGTACAGTTGACCCACGCGCAGCTGTGGGTCGGGTATGGGTACAGTTGTGAAGCCCAATGCAGGACTCTGCAGGGAAGGCAAATCCAGTTGACCCATGTTATCAAGCTCTATTTCTCATAACCAGCCATCTTCACAAACAGAAAGGGCTCTTCATGGATGAAAAGTAGATTACTTCATCTATGTTCGAGAAGGTTGAAGGTTATGAGAAAATAGCACTCATCTCATGGACTAATCAGAAGGTGACATGTCTGCAAGATTTCTCGTCTAGTTGAATATGGACTGCGAACTGTTATCAGTACTAGTTTGAACAAGTTGAGCAATTAATGAACACACTCTCAATGTTTGATTGGTATAAGTCAATCTACAATGTTGTCGGCAGCTGTATGATGTCATGGTTCATGAAGTTTGAGTGGCTGGATTATGGAGATGAGAGCTTGTTGTGTATCCTGAATGTATATTGCACAGCCTCATCAAACTTTTTTCTTTTGTTGCTCCACTCAGACGCGTGAGAAAAATCCCTACCACGAGGCATTGCTGTTGTTTTATTTTCGTGGAGTACATCTCCTTCGATGTAGGTTTCTACCTTCTTCCAAGTCATGTCAGTGAGGTGTTATGGTAGTTGGTCATTAGGTCACTCTCATCGACGTTTCTACCAAACAACTGTCCTGTTCCTCAATCCCCTCTTTTTTATTCCTCTGCTCTTTAGGGTTGACCTTTTTTCTTTCTCTTGGTAGCTGGTATGTTAGTTCTGAAGTCTCTAACTCTAATTCATGTTTACTTAAATCATAAATATGAAGAAGTTCTCAGTCCTTATGAAGATATTCTTCAAATTTATTAAACCACAAGTTAGAAGACAAATTTCACATACACTTCATGAGTTTGTGAAATCTATGAACTATTTGCAGATATTATAGTCAACTTGACTAAGGGTGTGGAACTAGGTCATGCCTCTGAACATTTCCTATATCTTATGCTGGTGGATGCTCAATCTTCCCTACAAGAATTCAGTGGTCTGTAATCATTGACTTGTGTTTGATTTTACATGTGATTGGCTCATATTTGTGACAATTTAACCTTTTCAGGGCATTTGATTCTTTATCCGCAAGCCAGCTCTATCATGCAGACAAGCCCTTTTGAGGTCAAATGTTGTTTTGTTTAGTAAGCATTGTTCCTGTATCAGTCTCCTGACTTTCTGACTTTCTAGCTACAGGAAGAGCGCTTTCATATACGGGCATCATGTTCAATGTTCTGTTCTGAAGAAGCAAGGATTCAGTAGCAACAATATTAGGAATACGGAAGTTGCTTGACAGTCACTTCAGATATTATAACTATCTTCAATTTGGCACCATTGCTGATGATATTAAAGATTTGCCAGCTCAAGGACCCCACCCATTGGAAGCTGTTTATGTGTGGGCTGGCTTGGGAGACCTCTCCAGAGGTTCTACGTGATGTGAGTGTATATCTGATTGCTTCCATGTTGCCTTTGTCTCATCTCTGTGGTCCTCTTCAAGAAGCACTTATAATCTCCATTCCTGATGAGGGTGAGCCTGTTGCCAGTTTTCACTCAGCTCAGAAGATCATCGTCCTGGGATTTTGGTCTCATCTTTGTAAATGGACTTTGAGCAGGCATGAATGATTCAGTGAGATTAAGGAAGGAGCTGTTATCACTGATAAAAGAACTGGGAAGTCCTGGGGTTTTAGGTTCTATGACTTTTAGACACATGGATTCTGCACTGCATGCCTTGATGAAACCAAGTAAAAATATCACAGTGAGTTTCATTATCTTTCCCTAGTTTTCTGAATTTGCATGTTCAAAATGAGTTGATGTGAACTGTTTACTTTTCAATGCCTCTTGCAATGTAACTCTCATTATGTGGAATCATGTTTGGGGCTTTGGTTTTTCTTTACAGGGTTGAATTACATATGCAATTTAGCTCAGGTGGAACAACTGTAGTTTACCAGTTGCAACAGAAGCTGTACATTGGGTTGTTGTCTTATGAAACCTCCAATTATACTTTGTTGACAATCGGGAGAGATTGAGGAAGGTGTTATTGCATTGACAACAACACAAACAAGTGCAGGCTAGTGCCATGATGAACATTTTACTCGTTAAATTTAGCATCAGGTTCCTCTAAGTGAAATTGGCCCAGCAGAACTTGGCTGTTCTCTTCAAATCCCAAGTATCCTTGCATTGGGATTTGGGGGGTAGATCCACCTTTGTTTGGTTTCAAGTTTCAATTCTGTGATGGTTTTTGTGTTCATGGCAGTGTGATATTGGACCCCTTTGGCCCAGCTCAACTGTCTCTGACAGTAAATGCTGCATATAAGACTTTTCCCAAAGACTTATGTGATTTTTACCTTCCTTTAAGAAAGGGTTCAGTACCTATGTCTGACAGCAGACTGAAGCCACTGCACCTGTGAATGGTGACTGCATTTCAAAGAACTCTTCCTCATGCATGCAGTTTTGGAGATCATTCTATGTGCAGCTAGATGGCTTGTCTAATTTATCTGGTGCCAATTCATTTGCACCTCTTCTGTCTTCACTCTGTTCTGTCTGGGGTTGTTCAGGGAACACAAATGATTGTGAAGCTAGCAATGGAGAGGCGAAGGGAGCACGCATGTACCAGCACAGGTTATGGCCATGTGACTGCAATCAATATCCCAGGTGCAGTCAGGCTACCACACAGTGAACCCTAACACTGCAATTGTCCCAAGCCTCAGGAAGCAACTGCAATAGTCCTCACTCTAGGGATTTTAACTATTACACTCCTGTCACTTGTAGGACTCAACCAACTTACACAGGCCTGACTGTGACATTACAGTATGCAGCCACAGTACCTGTTACTACCCAGAGGAATCCCTCACAGTATGCTTTGCAAATAAGACTGGTTTTTCAGTCTACCGCACTTGTCACAGCACATTTTTTCCATAGATTAGATCCAGGTCATGATTTAGCTACTTAAGTAGATCAGCTGGTTCATGAGAGACAATCTTCTGGCAGACTGGCCTGTGAGCACCTAAATGATCATCCTAAACAAAGAATGAGTTTGAAGTTGGAGGGATGGATAATTCCATAGACAATCAAGTTTCAAGCTAACTAGTGGTGATAGTTTGTAAATAGCTCACTATTTTTTCTAAGATGATTTGCAGTTTATCATTTTTGTAAGATCAATCATACTTTCAGCTGTTCATGCGGTTTTAAGATCGCAAGAACCCAAATAAATGCAACAATGCAAGAATCCAGCGTACCTAATGGTCCAAGCTCATTGCCTGCCAAAGTTAACCTGGAGTGGACATGTTAGCATAACATGCAGTATTTGGACATTAACAACATACTTGAAAAAAGATAAAATGCGACTTGTAAGCATTGTGAGAGTTTTCCATGAGCATCATCTGCTTTGTCAGATGTCTACTGTGTGACCAACAGATTTCAGACTTTAAGCCAATTTTGAGAAAATGAGATTCCATTTCAAAAGTTATAACGATGTGAATTTTTTAATCCAATTTTCAAAAAAAAATTGCAGCATGAAGGAATTTTTTTGGCCAAACTCTGATCTCATGACTTGGAATTGAGAAGTTTTATTTGTTGCACCCAAAGTTGTACCAAGCATACAAAGTACTGTTCTTTCGCAGTTGTCTGCTTGATCTGATTTGAAGGTGTTGAGGAGACTTGTCTATGGAAAAAGTCTTCAAAAATGAACTAAGAATTGATTTAAGCTCTTTACATACCTCATTTAGTTTTACTACAAGTTACAAATGCTGGAGGTAATTTAGCTTTTTCAGCTTGGCCTCATGTACAAACAGGTTGCTTGTCAACCTTGTGATGTTGCTTCTTGTGATGTGGCTTAACTTTAGAATTTTGTGCCTTCTCATTGGCTATTTCCATCTTGTCAATTTCTGCAAGGCAACTCTTCTAACTTTGACCCTCCTTGCATAGCATTTACAAGATTGAGAAAAATGGATAGAAATGTTAGATGTCTAGATCTAGATACATGTATGCGAACTGAATGGAAAACAATGTATTAGACATCTAGATCTCCATGCCTGTAATTGAATGAACAACCTCAATGAACTAAACATCTAAACACATGTATGAAAACTAATGGAAAACAAATAAGGTAGGGTTAGGAGGTATTTCACCTAGATTCACATCTAACAAACTAGAAATAGCAAATTTTTTGCTTTCTGGCACATCATCATCTTTTATTGAGGCCTTACATTTCTAGAAGGAGTACCTGTAAGAGGTGGAGCTTCCACCACTTCTGAAATAGGGTCCACACAAATCTTTTCATATGTGGGGTTATCCTTGGAATCTTTCAAACTTGTGTGGGTTCAATATTTATCTCTACATAAATATATTCAAGCATTGAGTGAAACTGTTTACAAAATGTAGATGACAATTTTGGAGTTGAGATATAAAACAACTATAGGTATCAATATTTGTGAATGATCATACATGTGTTCTCCATTCCCTGCATGTCATGAAGCTTTTTAACAAGTTCAAATCCGTTCTTATTTTCATTGTCAATCGCCTCCATCTAAAACTTGTCTAATAAGTTTTGCAACTTTACATGAGGTTGTTTCTCTTTAGATTTTGATGTGTCCTTGATCTCTGGAACTTGTTTAAATGGTGATTCACCTTCATTACATACAATTTGCATCATAATTGGACTTTGGGGTGGTGTCAGCTGAGCACCTCCATTACTTGATCCCAACCTAAATGGACTACTATTTGTCCATTATACACTATTCCTTTTCATGAAAGCCTCTTCAAAACATGTGAACCCAACCCTATTTATTGTAATGGATATATGGTAGCTACAAATCACAAATTTCAATGTGTTAGTCAACAAATGTAACAAATAGATGCATCAGTAACTAGATTATTTATTTTGAAATGAATCAAATGCTTTTCATGACCATATACATGACAATGTGATTACCTTTTTCCATTAAGGAAATGCTTCACATGTATCCAAAACTTTAACATATTATTCAACCAAGTCCTTTAAACCTACTTGGAAAACCACTACTGTGTAATCACAACTACAATAATTTACTATTATAGCAACTAAATCCTTGGGAAACCACTTTAGTGGAACCAAAAGCAATGTTTACTACTTTTCCAGCAACCAAATGTTTATAATGTTAAGAGAACCACTTTGCTATAACCAAAAATAGTACATAGTTCTTTTTCAACAACCAAGTCCTTATCATGTAATGAAAACCACTTTGTCTAAACCAAAAGTATTACACATTGATTTTCCAACACCCAAGTGTTGCACACTGATTTTTCAACACCCAAGTGCTACACACTAATTTTCCAGCACTTTAGTCCTTATAATGTTAGGAAAACCATTTGGTTATAACCAAAAGCAATGTAATACTACTTTCCCAACAAACAAGTCCTTATGACCTAGGAAAACCACAATAGCAAAACCAAAACCATTGTTTACTACTTTCTCCATCAACCAAGTCTAAGAAAGCATAAGGAAAAACATTATTGATTGCTTCTCCATCAACTAAATGACCATTATTACCTGATAAAATTCCATCACCACAATGCTAAAACATATTAAATTACTACAACCACTACTAACCCATTGAATTCTACATTTTGGTAATTGAAACAAAATTTTCTTAACACATTAACAAGTCATAGTAGCTCTTAATATAGTTGGGTCCAACCACTTTATTAGGAGTCACATGTGCCCCCTTAAACCATTGTTTTATTCTTAGAATATTCTTGGAAATTTTAATACGTCTTTCAAAAAAAAAAAGTTTTCTTAATACTATTATGTTAAGGTGTATATTTTAAAATATCCAAAATATGTCATTAAAAAATATTTTCAAATTGTGCTTTTAATGTCAAAATCACTTTAAGTTGTTTTTATGCAACTTTTAAACAATGGCTACAAGAAGTTAAAAGTCCTTAGACATATTTTTCACTCATTAGATTGATTCCAAATTTTTATGACATGTACACAATGTATTCATGATAAAATTTTATAAAAAATTATTCTATTTATTTATTTTTACAATCCAAAATTCAAAAAATTAAACAATGGTTATGACTACTTTTGGTACATGTTAATATGACCGCACCTAGTTCAATGAGCAGAACCATATGACAATGAGATTAATGTTTAATTTAGTGAAACAATCAAACAAATGCATGACACTTTTAAAATTTTAATAATGTATTATCAAGTTGTTTCTAAAATAAAACAAAGGGGTAAGGTCTAATGTTGTACCTGAAAGACCTTCTATTGAAGGTGCTTCCATAAAAGACACCTTCATCTCCTCTCACAAATCGTCAAGGCCCATGTCAGCTACCAACTTCTTCATGGCATATGTCATCTTCTCCACATAAGCCCCAATTCACATCCAATCTGGGTGAAAAGACTACTCACATATGGAACACTTGTTGCTAACATTCACAAGTTCCCCACACAAAATGGATGATACATGTGTTTACAAGAAAACAATGTCATTACAATGGAAACCCTACAAGCAAAACTCGCAAGGCTTGATAACTAAATAAGTAGGATTGTCAAAATTGACATGGCCACTAGGATGAATTATGGGTATTGGCCAAAAGGAACTATTGTTCATATTCTTCATGCTTTCAAGCTGCCTCAGAATGGCTCTTTCTTCATCTTCTAAGACCAAAACTTCTCGCTTTACTTTGGCTATGGCATCATCTAGCCTCAAAGAATCCAACTTAGTGTTTGCAAACAATGATTCCCCTAAGATAGCTCACTCCATTTTCTCCTCGAACATGTTCCTTTTGATTTCCAATTGCCTCTGCAAAATATCTTGTTCCTTTTGCAAAGGCCCTATCTCATTAAAGGTCTTATTAAAAAGGCTTTTAGATTCTAGTTTTACATCTATAGTTGTTGTAGATGCACCCTCTATCTTCAAAATTTCCACCTACAACATTAATGTAAATAACATTTTTAAAATGGGCAGGAAACTTTAACCTATTATTGTTTCAAAGTAAAGAAATTTGGACTTATCAAAATAAGCAAGGCTAAAGCACTTACATGTACTTTTTGTCCAAGCACCTGGATCTCACACATCAACCTTTTTAGTTGACATTCAGTTTGAGAAATGGCATTCTATGCATCTAGTGTAGTTGCCCTCCGATCCTCCATGCTAAATTTCAACCCTACAAGTTTCTCAAAAAACTTGGTTCTTTTCAGCTCTTGATTTATAATCTTGGATTTGCACTGCTTCAAGAGGTCTTGCACAAGAAAATACACTTCTTCTACTCTTGTGACATCTATGATCGAAACACCATATGAACACATTGTTACATCGCTCTCCAAAACATCTACCACACTAGGCTCGGACTTACAAAACTTATGTTCAAACTTGTTGGATCCCTCTCTTCCACCCCTTCTAGACAAATTTGCAAATCCACTCTTCATTAGTTTTGTTTCTTCTATCCGAGCTTCTTCCCTAGCTATCGAAGTAGTTGCCTTTGCCCAATTCACTTTCTCACCTTTCTCTTACACTATGTACCCTTTTACAAACCAAATCATGAAATCATTGTTTATCGCTTGGTCAATACCATATATACCTACCAATAGAACCTTAGTAGTTCCCTCTTCATTTCACAGTGAAGATGCAAGTTTGTAGTTTTGAAACCCTCAGATGAAAGCCCAAAAACTTCTATTATGTCTAAATCAGACACAATGTTTGTTGGAAAGATTACCTTGGGGTTGAATCCTTCGACATTTAACTTCCTGACAATCCTAAAGTACTTTTTAATTTGATCTTTGTAGGCAACATGATCCCATGGGGGAAACTCAAAGTTGGGTAGATGCAAGCTATGGTGCCTCACTTTTTTGTGTCCTTGTGAACTTTCTGCAGAGTGCACTCTATTGAAATGCCACAAACTTATGGTAAAATCATTAATGTGACCCAAAAATTTACAAAATAAGGTTTTCAACTTGAATAAGAATATATGTTTGGGGGCAAGGTGCAATAAATACGTACAACCACATAGTAATGGACTTTTGAAGTGGAGATATGGACTTTAATTTCAAATATGCATTGACATTGAAATGCACTTTTCAATATCATTTCATCTCAAGATGTCTTGATGGGATTCAATATATGATACATGTTAGGAAAACAAAAAAAAAATTGAAATTTTTTTCACAAAAGCTTGAACCAACAAAAAGATAAGGATTTTTAAAGGCCCAAAATTGGACCTTAATTTCAAAAGTCCATATCTCATGTATTTTTTGTTGGATTGATTGACTTTTTTTTCTAAAATGCATGTTATAAAGATGTCTAGGTGGGCAACCTTTTATTGGGACTTTATTCCTTAATTTTGATGAGTTGATGATGATGGTCACTAATGGAATTCATTGACATCATTAATGGAATTCATTGACCTATCAAATTAGGGTTAACATGATTCCATTAGACTATTTAGGGTTTGGGAGGGAGGCTGATGGGCACGAATGGCATGATTGTAGTTTGTAAAACAATAATGTAATACAGGTAGTTACAAATTCTTGATTTGTTCATTTATGTTTTTACTACACTTTTTTTTCTTTTTCAAATTCCATCATCTAGATTGTGTAAAGTAGAAGACAAAGGAAAACAAGTGTCGAAAGACCATAAAAAAGAAGAGATGATACAAGTATGGTGTCTAGGTTCTACATTTTCCTTTTTTTTTTTAAATTTGGAGAAGGTGATTATTTTTTTGGTGGTAGTTAACATGGAGTTAGGATCTTTCAAGCTTTTGTTGAAGGTGGGTGTGTATTCCTTTGACAAGCTAGCAACAAGCTCCAATCACAATCAAGGTACCCCAAAAGGACTTTCACATGCCAAGGACTATAATTCACAAAATTCAAATATGAACTATTTTTTCTTTTCATATTTGATCTCAAATTGAAGATTCCCAATGAGTTTTATGAGTTGTAATTAACAAAATGATGGTTTAAATTTAAAATTTGGTGGACAATTTAATGTCTTTAAGATTCCTAGAAAATCAATTTAGTCCTTGTTCACAGCACTTGTAACATGATATAGGAATCAAAAGGTCTAGTATACTTATGCCAAATTGCACCAAATTTGAACCATGTACACAAATTGTTGTTGGATATCAAATGGCATAAAAATAATACCATGTACATTGTCCAAATTCCTTAATGGCAACATGTAGCCCTATCAACATGCAATATTTTCAAGCTACAAGCTTAAGGACAAGTAAAAGGAACATTATTTAATGTGTTTTCGAGCAACTATGAAACATCTAAATGTAAATTAATGTTGGATGTAATTTTTTTGTACAAAATATTGAAATGTTTTCAAGTACATCTAACTAAAGTTACATGGGTTACATAATCAAAACTAGCTTAAATCGTTTTCTTTGGTAAAAATGACTTTAAAGTCTTGGAGTATTAGTTTCTTTTGGGATACCCTAATTATGACTGCAACCAATAGCAAATCTTGATCGTTTGGAACTCATCACAAGTTGCAAATATCCATTTGGAAATCAAGTGATGCACCATGACAACAACTTCAACCCTAAACCACTAGAAAATTAAGTTAAAAAACCTCCATGACGAAAAACACTAAGATTTTTTGTAAACTATGCAACTTCAACTCTAAATTGCACTATGACAACGACATCAACCTTACCTAATGCACTGGAATGTTAAGTTCAAAAAAACTCCTGACCAAACACATTGAGCTTTTACATTTCCAGCCCTTTTTGACATAGACAATGTCATCAATGTTATTCATCAACAATGGCTACCATTTTCATCCTCTTGAAACACAAGGAAAAAAGTTTATATCCAAAATGTCCCAACTAGAACTTTCCAAAAGACACATAACCCAAAATAAATAAAAATAAAATGGCTTTTCATTTAGATATGGATTGCCAAAAAATCGCATATTTTTTTACCCTTCAAAAGTCCATAACGACATTTTTACATAAATTTTCTTTGAAAGGATTTCATTTTTGAATTTGATGTGATTTGGTAGATTACATGTTAAGTCCCTTTGAACCATTAAAAAACAAAATGCTCCCCCCCCCCCCAAAAGTCCATATATAAACTTTATGGTGTGAGATTAGTCCATGTTGGGCAATTTCAAAAGTCTAACAATGTGACTTGACTAAATTGTTTTACAACATGATCACATATATTTATGCATATTGAAGTTGATAATTTGAAACCATTGTTATATGGATAAAATATTGATCTTGGCACACCCCAATGAATTTTAAATAAAATGACCTTCCAAAAAATTGTAATGTGACACCAATTTTTGTTTAATGTAGTGTGCATTTACCCTGTAGAGCATGATATATTGAACAAGGAATAAATATTTTTTAAAAATCCTTTTGTTTCATGGTTTAGGATATTATTGCAATATGATGTGAATATTATTTTCCTTTTGAGTTTTGGTATGGTTATGCAATACCCTTTTAGGTTTCAAAAGATATGTTATAGAACCCAAAGGATTTCTAGGATAACCTGCAAGGGGTATTGCATGTGCATTGAGTATTCCTAAGCATGAGCAATACCCCTTTGATAGTCTAGACCAAAATAATTTAGCCCATGGCATTTATTGAATACCCCAAGCAATGTATTCCTTTCCTTGTGGGTTTTGATAGCACTATGCAATGCCTCTCCAAGTTTCAAAAGATAGTTTGTGGAGCCTGGTGTATTTCTAGGATACCCTACAAGGGGTATTGTAGGTGTATTGAATCATTTTGGGCATGGACAATACCCCTCCAATAGTGGAGACCAAAACAAATCAACCTATGGTGTTTAACTATAAAATACCCTAATGAAGGTATTGGTTTCCTTGTAAGTTTTGGTAGGGCTACACAATATCTTTTTATGTTCCAAAAAATATGTTATAGAGCCCAACGTATTTATGGGATACCCTAAAAAGGGTATTCCACGTTCATTGAATCCTTCTGAGCATGAACAATACCCCTTTCATAACCTGGATCAAAATAATTCAACCCATGGTGTTTACACAATACCCCAATGAAGGTATTGTGTTCCTTCTAGGTTTTGTTAAGGTTATGCAATATCTTTTCAAGTTTCAAAAGATATGATATGCAGCCCAAATTAATTATAGAATACTCGAAAAAAGGTGTTACACATTCATTGAGTATTTTGCTTTATGAACTTGAATACATCATGCATTAAATGCATCTAAATTGAATTGGAGCTTCGTTATCCACTTGGTTTGCAACACCCCCATTGTGGAAAATACTATCTGAGTAGAACTTGTAATACCCTTAAACATGGGGTGTCAAATATTTTAATCATGCCTTTATTTATTGTTTGAGTGAACAAGACCAAACTCCATGCAATACTTTCATTTTATTCTTTTCTCATTGTTGTCGATCATTGGGGGTCCTTTGGAATGGCAACCAAGTAGGTAGGTATAGCCATGTAGGTAGGGATTTGGTATGTACCTACTTAAAGTGTTGATAGTTAGGAAGGTGGAAGGGTGAGTAGGAGGATAAATAGATGGGGGGCTGGGAAGGTGGGTGGGGATGAGAGTAGCACCTTTTTAATTTATAGGTGAGTATGTAAATGGGGAAGAGTCTACTTTTAATTTAAATATATAGTTGAGTAGTTTGGTGAGGACAATGGAGGGTAGTAGATGGGTGGGTGGGAAAAGTTTCAAAATCAAAAAAAAGAAACTAGGTGGGGGCCGGGGAGAAAATAAAGGTGCAAATAAAAACTGAGATCAGGGCTGAGAAAGGGCAAAGAAAAAAAGTCAACCTGGGATGGCACAGGAAAAGAGAAACCTATCAGTGCACCGTCCATCCACGTTGGTGCACTGGTGGGTGCTGGTTCACTCTGGCCAAAATCAAGCTGGTCTTTACACAGTATGTAAAGCATTCCATTGTCTTTTTCTTTGTACTTGAAAGCACATCCCCGCGTGGAAGATGCTTTTGTGAATGGAAGGTACTTTACACTCAAATACAAACCCTCCACCACTCAAATAAAAAACATTTTGTAGTTCACTTTATGTTGGGACAGAAGAGTATCCCATAATTTCTGGGTCCACTCCCACAAGCTACCGTGGCTACAACCCTGAAATTACGAGAAACCCTCAGAATCAGGCCTTCCCCTATTGAAAATTAGTTTGCACTAGGGTTGCACTTGTATGTAATGGTTTCCATGTGACCTTTTCTGCCTGTTTTTACTGCCCTTTACAAGCACAGTTGACAGGTGTTCTTGGGTCTACCTCCAAGACAACGTTCAAAATCCACATGCCCATAGTGTAAAATCCACATGCCTATTGTGTAAATCATGAAAACCATTACATCATGTAATGTGCTGGGTACAGGCTATTTGGTAAAGTGCCTTACGTTATGGAATGTTCTAGGTAGAGGCCATTGTGTCTGGTAAAAGTTACCTGTAAGGAATTGGGCCGAGAACCCGGTAAAACCACTAAATGATTTTTTTCACGTGTTAAATACATTTCCTGTGCGTACGTATTCGGTATCCGTATTTCATCTATTCAGATATGTACGATGTAGATAGATGAAACATGAAATACTTATCATGGCTAAGGATTGTGCGAACACTAAGACTCTGCGGAGGGGATATGGCAGAAGAGTGAGACTTGCAAGAGCTGCCACTGCCTGCGAAAATTGCTGGCCGTGTTTGTCGTTCCACTCGGCGGAGGTGTTGGATGATTGTGCTCTTCGCCTGCAAGCTTTTATCTTTTTCGGGTTTGTGGTGCTTGTTGGTGAGTGTACTTGGGTCTGGTCGTATTGGAAATTGAGAGGGTGAGTGGGTGACATTAAGGAGGTTCAGAGGATTCACAAAGATTTGGGAGAAGAGAGGGGGCGAGTGGGTTTTGGAGAAGAAGAAGAGAAGAAGAAGAAGGTTTGGTTTGAGTACTGAGGCTTTGGTGTCATGGCTGCCTCTGTGGCGTCGCCTCTGCCTGCTCTAAGGCAGGGTTCTTCTGTGTGTGCGCCTCATGCGATGGCGTCCTCGCCATATACGTCATCATCGATGTCTTCGTCTGTCTCTTCTCTTAAAGCTGGTGCGGGTTCCAAAGGTGGTCTCTACGGGATAAAGGAGCTAAAATGTGCCAAGAAACCATCGTCTACTTCGGTTCCCCAGCAGGTGGAGATCCTGCTGTCTGTCTTCCCGCAAATTCGCTTCTGCTCTCTTGTCCCTGAGCGGTATATGATGGATGATAGTGAACCTTGAGTGCATTAGTTTATTCAAATTTATTTTTGAGGCTCTGCTCAATGTTGGAGAGTGTGTTTCCAATGGCGCACCGCTTGTTTGCACCGTGTGTGCAGGGGAGGACTGTATTGACAACAGGGTCCATGGCTGATCCGGGGGAATTTGTCTCAGAGGAGCCTCCCACACCTCTCTTGGACACTGTGAACTTCCCCATTCACATTAAGAACCTGAACAAGAAGGTATGAAGCTATATGACTGCCCACATTGTACCGAATTTCTTAGACTCTGTGAAGTCATAATGATAGATTATTGGCAAGAAGCAGGAAGCTTATGGAGTTGATTGAGACTAAAGATGTTCCCTTGTCCCCATTTCTTCTCCCTTGATTCAGATTTGACCACCGGGTAGGTCATGTAGCTTTGATTGGTCCCTTGTCCATATGGTGGTCTTGCTTCTACCTTCCTCTATACTAGCACTGTGTGATATGGATGTGAGCTTCTGAACTGTATTCCTTTTACAGCTGCTGAAAGGATGTGGTGCTATGGATTATTTTGCTGCAACTCGGTCAAGGGCTCTGTGCAGGGTTTAAACATCAACTCCTCAAAAAAAGTCCTGCACAGTTACCAAATACAAATAGTAATGTGAAAGTTCCTCTGCAATTAGACTTGGGAGGAAATAGCAAAGCCTCAGAGTGGTTGTAAAATCAGGGGTGATTCTGTTGGGCCTTGCTCACACTATACATGGATCAAAGCAAACAGAAGGAAGAAGCAGTCCCCTCAGTGACCTTATCAACAGTTGTGCCTAAACTGTGCTGACACTTCACATCTTATTTGCAGCAATTGAAGCAGCTTTCAGATGAGTTGCGATCTGAAACAATTTTCACTGTCTCCAAGACTGGTGGGCACCTAGGATCAAGCTTGGGGGTGGTTGAGCTCACAGTTGCCCTTCATCATATTTTTAATGCACCTGATGACAAGATTCTGTGGGATGTTGGCCATCAGGCATGCCTTCTGCCACTTTTATGTGCAAGTCTGTCAGTGTGTTCTTATGAATGGCCTATGATTTGATCTTAAGTGCAGTCAGTAACCATTTTTTTTCTTGCAAAGGATTCATTGTTTTTCTTTTTTTTTTTTGGTGAAATTTGCACTATGGTGACAAAAATAATTCCAGTGCGACAGGATACAAAGGATTTTCTTGGAAAAAGTGCGCCAAAGTTGCCACATTTTGAGGAAAAAATTCTGAAGCCATGATATTTAGACAATAGGTTCTTGGAGGGTGCCAAAACATAGCAGGATTCTTAAAATTCTCTACTTTCCTCTCTAACCTGGAGAAAGATTTGGCTCACTCCCCTTGTGGATGATTGCCACTGTGGCTAGCAACATCACAAAATTGAAAAACAAAAAACCCAGGATGGATTACCATTTCCTTGCAGGCCTATCCCCACAAGATCCTCACAGGCCGAAGGTCCAAAATGCATACTCTTCGTCAAACAGACGGCCTTTCAGGTTTCACAAAGCGCTCAGAGAGTGAATACGATCCATTTGGAGCTGGTCACAGCTCAACAACCATTTCTGCTGGCCTAGGTACAATAACTAAATTTTTTTTTCAACTTGGTTCATACCATAGCTAGCAAATTTCATGAGAATTTAAGTCAGTTGCTAGATATGATGTTGAAGGTTACTTGCAACCATCTGTCCTTTTGGAACCTCCATCCAGTGTGGCTGGAATTAAGGGAATTATTGATTGGGATATGCCCATAGCACCAACATTGATTACACAAGAATCTGTTGAGGATACTCAAGTTTGCTGTTTTGACTGAATAGAGCCTATCACTATGGATAATTTTTATGTGGTTGTGCGCAGGAATGGCCATTGGTCGAGATCTGAAGGGAAAGAAGAACCATGTGATAGCTGTGATTGGTGATGGTGCAATGACTGCTGGCCAAGCATATGAAGCTATGAACAATGCTGGCTACTTGGACTCCAACATGGTTGTCATTCTGAATGATAACAAACAAGTTTCTCTTCCCACTGCCACACTGGATGGGCCGGCTCCCCCTGTTGGTGCTCTAAGCAGTGCTCTAAGCAGACTTCAATCTAGCAAACCACTTCGTGAACTTCGGGAGGTTGCCAAGGTACAGGCTCTGGCTATTTCTTATGATTTTGCACATAAGTCAACTGGGAACCCCTCTCATGAACTATCAAGCTTTGAGTTGCTTGCCAATCTGAAATACTGTAGATTATTGTCTTTCAGTTGTCATCTCATAACATAAGACAATTGCATATTTTGTTTGTCAATACAGGGTGTAACAAAGCAGTTAGGAGGCCAAATGCATGTGATGGCATCCAAGGTAGATGAATATGCTCGTGGCATGATCAGTGGCTCAGGATCCTCACTCTTTGAAGAGCTGGGGCTCTACTATATTGGCCCAGTTGATGGCCATAGCATTGATGATTTGGTGACCATATTTGGGGAGGTGAAAGCCACAGAGACAACAGGACCTGTGTTGATACATGTTGTGACTGAGAAGGGACGAGGCTATCCATATGCTGAGAGAGCTGCAGACAAATATCATGGTGAGAAAAACCTTCTTACTTGAATGAAAAGTTCCATCACAATGCAAAACACTGCTGGGTACCCATTTTATTCAGTGTCCCAAGTCGATAGTGGCTGCAATAACAATTGTCAATTAATGTTGACACTGTAATGTCTGTCAGGTGTTGTGAAATTTGATCCAGCAACTGGAAAGCAGTTCAAAGGGAAGACAGCTACCAAAGCATACACCACTTACTTTGCTGAAGCATTGATTTCTGAAGCAGAGGTGGATGAGGGTATTGTGGGTATTCATGCAGCAATGGGAGGTGGTACTGGAATGAACATTTTTGGCAAGCGATTTCCAGATCATTGTTTTGATGTGGGCATTGCAGAGCAACATGCAGTCACTTTTGCTGCAGGCCTGGCTTGTGAAGGCTTGAAACCTTTCTGCTCCATCTATTCCTCCTTCCTTCAACGTGCCTATGATCAGGTTGTATGCCTGTTGTCATACCTGATTCATCTCACACAACCTATCACCTCTTGAAACTTGTATTATTCTGCTGGACACTTGTTTCTACTCCATTCTCTTTTTCTCTGTCCAGTTTGTTGTGCTCTGCTAGATGAAGATGATGGTCTGACACTTGTAAGGTTATGACTGCACTCATTGTCATGTTACCTTCTCATTGATATGTAAATGGAGATGTTGGGGTCCATGCACAGCTTTTTTTGTAGGAAATTTTTAGTGAATGGCCTTGTCTGCAGGTAGTTCATGATGTGGACTTGCAAAAGCTTCCAGTGAGGTTTGCCATGGACAGAGCTGGCCTTGTGGGAGCAGATGGTCCAACCCACTGTGGTGCCTTTGATGTTACATACATGGCATGTCTACCAAACATGGTGGTCATGGCACCTGCTGATGAAGCTGAGCTCTTCCACATGGTGGCTACTGCAGCTTCCATAGATGACCGACCCAGCTGTTTCCGATACCCCAGGGGCAATGGCATTGGTGTGCCACTACCAACAGGCAACAAGGGTATTCCTCTACAGGTGGGTCCACCAGACTTCACCTAAGTGTCTATTATACATCTCTCTACATGTTGTCTTTCCAGTTTATTCTTTTCACCTCCATTCTGGCTGTTCTACAATTCAAGAATTGATCTGCTCTGTGCTCTCTGTAGTTCCTCCAGTGCCAGAACTTACTAGACCCATGATTTATCATCCTCAATTCCTCTAAGTTTCTGAGGATTTCAGGGTTGAATGTCTCTAGCAGCCCAGTGTTAGTCATTTTGTATGTTCCGATTTTTGTCGTTTCTTGTGTGTTCCCTCTGTTTCAGAAGCCATCTTACATCCAATTTATATGGTAAATAGCTTTCTTTCTCTGTCACACACACATATGTAGCACTGCAGATTTTGTTGATGTTGGGAAGGGAGTAAAATGAAGTCATCAAACTATTGTTGAACATTGTGATGATAGACTTCAAAAAGAGTTAGGGAGTTTTGTAATTTGTTGTGAAAATATGGTCTTAACTACTGATATTTCCATAGTTCCCTTTTCTTCCCAACTCTGCATTCTTCGATGCGTGTGAGTTATGGTTTCATCCATATTTGTGATATGCAGGTTGGAAAGGGGAGAATTCTGCTAGAAGGGACACAGGTGGCACTTCTAGGCTATGGTTTGATGGTGCAGCACTGTCTGGCTGCACACACAATACTGATGAATTGTGATGTATCTGTCACAGTGGCAGATGCTCGTTTCTGCAAACCCCTTGATCATGAACTTATTCGCCAACTTGCCAGGAACCACCAGGTTCTGATCACTGTTGAAGAGGGTTCCATTGGAGGGTTTGGATCTCATGTTGTACAATTCATGGCTCTTGATGGGCTTCTGGATGGAAAGCTGAAGGTGTGTACAACTTTTGCTCTCAACTTCTGTGGACTATCAGGTTTTATTTGAAAGATTTGTACTGCAAATGTTAGATCAGCTGTTAGATGAGCTACACAGCATCACCTGCCATCTACAGATACCTTGGTGAACTACAATGATCATAGTTGAATACTACAATGTCTAAAGATTTCTGTCAAATGCATTCACCTCCAAATTGCCTCCAATTCCCAAAACACCAATTCATGACATTAGTCTTGTGATGGACAGTGGAGACCACTGGTTCTTCCAGATCGCTACATTGAGCATGGGGCTCCTAAGGACCAGTTGGTGGAAGCAGGCTTGACAGCCTCCCACATTGCAGCAACAGCACTAAATGTCCTTGGCAAAACAAGGGAGGCTCTTCACATTATGACCAGCTAGAAAGGAAAATTGATGCACATGTCAAGGGAGGAAATCTTCAGGGGTTTGAATTGCATCCCTGCATTTCCCAAAGCATATTCAGCACGTCCTTTATTGTATGATTGAACTGAATCGTGTCAGTGTCAATGTTCCCAGTGCATTAGACTGTTCATATATTTTTCAGATACTTGTAGGGAGATCGTAGATTAGGGAATCTTCAAATCAGAAGATTGCCATCGATGGGATTTGACATTCACTGTTATCCTTAAGAACAAGGTTTGGGATTATGTTCTTTTGAGTAACAGAAACCATTTTTGTATCTATAGCACCTCTTTTTCACACATTGGTGTGGATTTTGGCTTTGACTGCACTCCCACCTTTTGGAAAACTGCTGGAATTAGTTTTCAGAGTACTGCTTTCACTGTAGCCTACATTTGTTTCATGTTCCATTTTATTGTCACACTGGGTTGCCCTCTAATTAGGCTGCCCTGTAAATTTGATACATAGTATACTGGGGTCACTGTATCCAAGAGGTCTCTTTAAGACATACTGAGTTGATAGCGGAAGCACTAATGAAATTACTTTGAAATTCAACTATAATGTATTGATTCTTGGCAGATTGGCTTTTAAATTCCTTGTTTTTATCCTACTTTTTTCAATGCTTCCCTGGGGTATTCAGATGTTATTAATTCAAGCATAGGATAGACTACAAAATAAAAGAGGAAGATAAAGAACCTCTAGAGATAGAGATTCTGGAACATGTAAGCAAAATCAAGGTAACAAGAAATACTGCAAGCAATTGTAGCACCTCTCACTAAGAAAAATCAGATTGTCTACAATTATATACTGTAGTACCTTGGCAGCTTCAACACAGGGTCTGTTGAATAATTAACTGGTGTTGAAATTTTCATTTTGACAAATAGAATATTCTTGAAGATCCTCTATTTTCCTTCAATTTTTTTTTCAATTTTTTTTGTTGAAAATTTCAATATATCTGAAAGCGAACATAATTAGTGTTGAAGCTGCCAAGGTAGGTAGTAGGTAGTCTTCAGAAGACAAGCAAGAAGTGCCAGACACAATGAAGTTGTCCCTAAAGTAATACTGGGTTTCAGCCAGTGTTAGGCGGTTCTCACTGGGGGACCTGGTTCTCAGTCTGGTTCTCACATTGAGAACCAATTGTTCTCATTTTGGGTGACAACCGGTCTGAAAACTGCTTTTAAGGTTCTCACCCATGTGAGAACCAACTAAGAGAGCCAAAACTGGGGGGGGGCGGAAAGAACCGAATGGGTTTTCATATGAAAACCTGGATCTGACTCTCCCGGTCTGGGGTCAAGGTTTGGGGTTTGGGAGGGAAGAGGGAAACTTAAGTTTAGGGTTTAGGGCAGTGCCTCTACCAGAGAGACCAGTTATGTATAAAACCCAGAGGCTTTTTGGCCTTGCATTGCTATCTTCTGCCTTGTGTTGCTCACTCCTACTTTGTATTGCTCACTCCCGTCTTGTGTTGTTGCTCTCACCTTTCTTTGCTGCTATCACCTTGTGTTGCTTGCTCTCACCTTGCATTACTATTGCCGCCTTACATTGCTCAATGTTGCCTTGCATTGCTACTCTCGCCTTGAATTGTTGCTACTCACTCCCACCACTTATGCTCAGCTTGGGTTGCTGCTACTTCTTGTTGCTAACCCTATGTTGTTTGCTATTCTTCTTGGGTTGCTATTGCTTGCCTTGGGTTGTTGATGCTTGTTGTTGTTCACCTTGTGTTGTTGCTTCGTTGCTCATTTAGGTACTCGCTTCACCCTCCCTTATGTTGTTGCTCGCTCTCACCTTGCATTAAGTTGCTATTCACCTTGTTGCTATTAGTTGGGGTGTTGTACTTCCCCCCCCCCCGCTCTTGCCATGTACAAGTTGGAGATTGGAACGCTTGGAGCTTAAGCTTAGCAAAATAACAAAAGGTACTTTCTTTTAAACTTTTTTTAATTCAATAGTTTTGTTGTTGTTTTGATTTTGATTTTTTTTTAACGTTTCTTACTTTGATTAGTTTAGTTTTTTTTTAGCTTCTGGTTTTTCTTTTTTGGTTATAGAGCTTTCTAAACTCATCTACATTTTAGCATTGCATTTCATTTTTGCACTATGAAAAAAATGGGTGTTTTGCAACTGATGTTGCAACTCAATTTTTGAGTTGCACAAAACACTTACAACTCACTATATTTATACGTCATGAATGTTAACAAACAAGTTGCATGAGTTGCAAAGTTATAACCCACTGTATATATAATGCAATTCAATTGCTATTCTATCAAAACAATTCATTTTCAACTACTATGCAACTCCAATATAACTACATCTATGATGTCATGATGACGTCATTAATTGTCATTCATCCATTAAAATTTAAAACATGCCATTATAAAAAAAATTGGACATAAAGATTATTTTCTTTTCAAGATATTGATCTCCATCGTCCATTATGATTGTTAATGATGGTCCAAGATTGTGACACGTGGCATAATAAAAAATTACCACATGGCATATTAGTTGTATGTTGGAAAAAATAAATATCTATTTTAGTAGCTAGGTAGGTCATACATAACCATAGGTAGGTAAGTTGGTAGGTCTTAAAACCTACATATTTACATATTTTAACTAGGACCTACCTACCTACCTACCGACATAGGTAGGTAGAAAAATAGAACCTGCTTACTTACCTAGGTAGGAAAACACAAGATTAAATGAATTAGAAAATGGCCATGAAATTATTTTTTTAATTTTATGTTTTGTTTTTGGGTTAAGTTTTTTGAACTCATCCCAAAATGGCACATGTATTTTAATGTGAAAACATAAAAGAACAAGCTTTATTTATATAGTTTGTAACATGGATTCAAAGACAAAACATATGGGTTATATCTTTTAATTATTCTTTAGTTGTAAATTAAATTGTAATTGAGTTGCAACTATAGGGTAAACTGGTTAGTGATCGAACATTTAAACATTCAAGGTAAATCAAATCCAAAAGAAGGGCTCCATTGTTTCTAGTGTCCAAACAATACTTGAACCCCTCCTATTGGCGCATATGGTGCATTAAAAATTGTCAAAAATGGAATAGAATTGAGAAAGTTACAGCCCCCAAAGTAAAAAGGGTCAAAAACTCAAAAAAACAAACCACCGAATGTTACAAAAACCAATTCCCAAACACCCAAAAAATTCTTTGTATGTTGTTTTGTTGTTATTAGAATTCAAAAAGGATTTATAGAACTTTAATTGGCATTCCTATAACATTTTAAATCATTTAAAATGAATAAGAATTAAAAAGGTTATGAGGTTTGAAAATAGGAAGGGTTTAAAGAAAAGAAAAAACACGTTTTGTAAGTTGGAAAGCTTATTTTTCTTTTTGTCATTTTTATAATCCAACAATATGTGCAAAGAACGAAATTTGTTATCTTTATAGGGAAAAAAGGACCAGAATCAAGGAAGTGTATAATATGGTTCTTTAAATTCCTTTATTTCTTAAAAAGATAAATTTTTTAATTAAATTATGTTCAAGTGACATATTAACAAAGATAAATACATGTTAAAAACATATAACATTAGTTTTTTCAAAAGACAATATTTTGTTTCAAGATATTACGAATTATGATGGAAATAAAATTTTCATAAATATAAATGTATTAATGGAACTTGAAATCTATTACTATTTTAAATAAAAATTTAAAATGTCAAAGTGGTTTAGGCCTCATAGAAATGGGCTTAGGCATCTTGCATTGGGGATGGGCTCAAGTCTAGATCTTTTTGGTGAGTTATCGAACTTCTTGGACATGGGCCTAGGCCTCTTGAATTGTCCATGCCATCTTGGTCAAGGCTTCTTAGACATAAGTTAAGTAAGGCCAAAAATTTTCCCCAATATAGATGAAGCCATATGTATTATATACTTATTAAATGACAAAAATACAATAATACCAAGTTGTTAATGACCCAAGGTTAGATATGCATACACTTTTAAACCAAGGGTCCATTGGGGTGGTTGAAAATCCCTTACAACTATCATTAGGAAGATGCAATTATTAATTTTCTTTTCAAAAGAAGAAATCTTGTCTTTTTCCATTATCCAAATTCACTAGGTTTTTGTGAAATATAACAAATTTGATTAATGTGCAAATTGTATGATTTTGGTATTAAAAAATTAATTGATTAAGATATTTTTAATGGAAATTTTTTAGTCATTTTGGATAGTCACATGTTACATTAAATAATTTTTAATTTAAAATTATGATATGGATATATATGAGGTCCCAAATTAATATGATGTGGAATAATGTGTCACATCATTGTATTTTTTCCCCCTAGATCATGGAATCGTGAATTGCATTTTTGTCACAACATATCGTGACAAAATTACATGTCATGAAAAAAAAAAAAAAAAAAAGTTTTTTTTTTTAATTTTTTCAAAAAAAAAGTTTTAAAACAATTTGCCATAATGTATATGTTTGTAACTACATTTGTATGAGGTATGTTAATGCACACATCCATCAAAAATTGAAAAAATCTTGTCTTTTTCCACTATCCAAATTCAATAGATTTTTGGTGAAATAGAACAAAATAAATTAATTTGCAACTTGTATGATTTTGGTCAAAAAGGACTAATTGATTAGGACATTTTTTAGTCATTTTGGATAGTCACATATTGCACTAGATACTTTTTAATTTAAAATTATGATATGGATATATATGAAGTCCTAAATTAATATGATGTGGAATAATGTGCCACGTCATTGCATTTTTCTCTCCCCCCTAAATCATGGAGTTGTGGATTGCATTTTTGTCACAACATGTCGTGACAAAGTTACATGTCATGAAAAAAAAATTTAATGTTTTTTTTTTCCAATTTTATCAGCAAAAAGCTTTTCACACAATTTGCCATGATGTACATGTTTGTAATTACATTTGTATGAGGTATGTTAATGCACACATCCATCAAAGATTGAACCCAAGACCTGATGGAAGCACGCCAAAACCTTCACCACCAAACCAATTCAAGTTTTTATTAACAAAGAAGAAAAAATTGAAGTTTATTGTGTTTGGCATGAAATTATTTTTAAAATTCAAACTTTAACTCTTTTTTTTTTCCAAAATTTATTCGAATGCTGCAAATGAAAACATGATATTGAAGCTTATTCAATAATCTATTCAAAAAAATTATAATAATTTACAAAAATAAAATTTAAAGTAAAAGAAAACTTGAAATTGCATGTCATGAATAAATCTACAAATATTTCAAAATTTAAATTGACCTATAATCTTTGTAAATTTAATGTCAATTCAAAAATGCATTCATTAAGTCTTTTACAATTACATAAAATATTTCCAATTTTTGTAAAATTAAAAAAATTCCCCGATATGATTAGATACAATTTTTTTAATTTATTTTTGCAATGTTGCTAAAATGGCAATCATCCATAAAAAGATTGCCACATTTGGTTATGGACAAGTAGTGTAGTTGGAAACTTGTTTAAATCCTTCAATACTATGGTCACTTGTTACATTTTATTGTAAATTTTTGACAATATATGTATTTTAAATTTGACCCAATTTTTTTTTTAATCCTTTTTTAATGTTGTTGCCCCTTTAAATTGGTAAAATTTAGCGACGAGAATAAACATAAATTAAGTAATCAATATAATCATTTAATTATAAAGACCATATTTGTTTAGCATGATGAATCATACACTAATTACATAAGTTTGAAAAACAATCGCAACAACTTATTTTATTTTTTAATGATGTAAGAATATATTTTACATTTATTTTCTTTTTTAAACGTAAAAACTATTTAATTTGCTGAAATTTTTGGTTTACATAGTTGAATTCCCTCCCCCCCACCCCTCTTCACAACCAAGATGTTTTTTTGGTTTTGAATTTTCTTAACTTGGCAATTATTGTTGGAAAAAAAATGCAAATTCAAGAAAAATGTAAACAACAAACAAAATTGCCAAAAATTCGATATCACAAATTTCAAAGAAAAAAAAGTTACTTTTAATGAATAAAAGTTTTAAAGTAATTCTAATAATTCCAACATCAAATTTATTTGAAAAAAATAAAGTTTAATCTTTGAGATCATTATAAACGTTATATCTTTTTTTTAATTTAGAATAAATATTAATGATGCAACCTCACTCAATGCCCCAAGAAACATTTGTTTGTGATCTTCACAAGCTTGATTAACTTTTTCTTTTTCGTCATTTTTCTTTTTCAAACAAATTTTCACAAAATGTCTGAGTTTCTTACAATAGAAACAAAGCTTCTCGTTTGACTTGTGAGTTTTGTTCATTAATGCGATAGTCTCAAAACTCTCACATTTTGTTTTTTTGGACACTTCGTGAAGCAACCTTGGTACAATGAATTGAAGGTGTACATCTTTTGTGGACATTGACTCCAAGCTTGTGACGAAGTTATCAAAGGATGGAAGAAGGCTCGTGAGGAGTACCATGTAAACATCTTCTTGCGTAATGTTCACCTTGATGGAACGTAGTTGGTCCGCAAGGGCTTTCACCATGTTGATGTGCATAAACATGTCACCTCCTTCTTGCATTTTGATGGTGAAAAATCTCCTTCGAAAAAACAACTTGTTGCCAATTATTTTAGCTTCATGCACACCGCAAAGAGCCTCCCACGCACTTTTCACATTGTCACAATATTGAATATGTGCAAGTTGGGCATCTGTGAGATGTTCACAAAACAATGTAAAAGCCTTTGCACTAGTAGAAATCAGCCAAAATGTAACCAGTCAATTTACGACTACATGCGACTTATAGTCGTTTGCGACTAAATTTGAGAATATTTGCAACTACAAGATCAACTTTCAACTATTTTGGTCAT
>Ga0116231_10005479_pt1 | contig 24963 bp, 12 predicted proteins | sample S1TSphgellanicum_2_FD_89695 | JGI IMG/M metagenome (GOLD analysis project Ga0116231, IMG submission 89695) | Host-associated microbial communities from peat moss isolated from Minnesota, USA - S1T2_Fd - Sphagnum magellanicum MG | ecosystem: Host-associated > Plants > Peat moss > Unclassified... | reverse complement strand
TCACCCAATAAACATAAAACTTCACCTGTTCAACAAAAGAGGAGATAAACAAGATACGTTTTTTTTTTTTTTTTTTTGGTTGCAATGAGCCAATTTGATTGGCCCGTCAATAAAAAAATTTAAATGATATGATGAAAGCTCCCCAAAATAAAAGGTTCTATTTTGAAGTACAGAGGTCCTCCCATTTGGCCCACTTATATACGTGAAACGAGTACAACATTTGCCGTAATGGGCCTAATAATGGCAGGGGCATGGGCCGTGGTACATACCTTAGTGTTGCGGTTCTATTAATTAGTGAGGGGGGTGTGGCCACAGTTTCTTTCTTTTCTTTTCTTTTCTTTTCTCAGAAGGAGCCATTTGATTGGCCCATCACCAATATTTTTGGAACATGGGGTCACTCCCCCAACATAAAAGCCAATATGCTTCCCTCCCCAAAATAAAAGCATGATTTTATCATGCTTGCCTCGAGCCCTTCCTTTAACAAAGCATGTTTCTGTCGTGCTTGCCTTTGGCACTTCCTTTAACAAAGCATGTTTTGGTCATACTTGCCTTTGGCCCATCCTTCACAAGTTATGTTCATGGAAATTGAACCATGGTCAAACAATATGGGATAAAAAATGATGTGCTATTGGGAACTTCTTATGGAACACATTAGGAACAAAAATAAATTAAAAATCCCCCTCTTCCACAACACACCCCCCAACCAAAACCCCCGGAAAAATAAGCCCCCTTTAGCCTTCTCATTGGCTAAATGAAATTTCTATTTCTAAAACAATTCATCACCATTTCAACCTGGACTAGTGGACCCATTATAGTGAACAATCTCCAACAATATTTTTCACGTCCAAGATTACTTGTTTAATTGGCTCTCAAGCCTCACCCATAGACATAAAATTGGTAGTTAAGCCTCCAACAATATTTCTCACATCCAAGAATACGTAAATTTAATTATTTCCCAAGCTTGACCTATAAATACAAAACTAGTATTTAAGCCTTCAACCATATTTCTCACATCCAACATTATTTATTTAAATGTTTTCCAATCCCCACCCATAACCATGAAACTAATATTTAAACCTCCAAACAATATTTCTCACATCCAAGAGTACTTATTTAACTGCTTCCCAAGCCCCGCCCATAAACATGAAACTAATATTTTAAAGCCTTCAACAATATTTCCCACATCCAAGATTACTTGTTTAATTGTTTCCCAAGCCTCACCCATAAACATGAAACTGATATTTAAGCCTTCAACAATATTTCTCATATCCAAGATTACTTATTTAATTATTTCCCAAGCCCCACCCATGAACATAAAACCGAGATTACAAAAGGTGGGAGACTTCTAATAACAAACCGCTCGAATGAATCTATCTTACATATATGGGCCAATCAAGAGTAAGTGTTGAATTGTGCAATGGGTTTTTGCCCACCTTAGTACCCTATGGAAAAATGATGGCCCAAAGCCCATTTATCGAGTGAAACCAATAAGTTTTTACTATATTCTTCATCGGAATCATGTTGTAAGTGTTGTGTAACCCTAACATTACACGTACATATAGTTAAAGAGTATTGTTGCAATTCTTTTTCCCCCAGGGCATTTCTAGATATGTTTTTGGGCATGTTATGGGTGCTAGGGGGTATGTAACATGCTACAAGACCCTTGGCACATGCTACCTGGCGTGTTAAGTGCCCCTTGGTACAAATAACACTAGAGGTAAGAGCATACCCACCAATGCTCAGTACATGAACCTGCAAAAGTAATTCTCAGATCCAAGTTTTTACCTTTTTGCAACCCCACCCAAAAAATCGAGGTGGGGACTGCAAATAGTGGAAACCACTTTTAGCAAACCACTTGGACCAATCATTATGATTGGCCAATCAAAAACAGGGAACAGCAGTCAAATCATATTTATTACACTCTTCTCTAGCAAGTGCACAGATGTGCTGGGCATTTTACCAGCCTCGGCAAACTGAGCAGACATGCTGGAGAAGAACTATTGTCATGAGCCAAACCGGCATATGTTGACTTTTCTTCATCCAATTTTAATGTGCAGGGTCACATTACCAAGCACCACCAGTGGGGATGCTCTTATGCGTGCAAAACATGGCAAGGTGGAAAAAAACCAAGGCAATGGGCAGACTAAAAAATTGCAGGGATACTCTTGTAGTGACTGCATTAACAAGTATGGGCAAATGTAATGTAATGTTAGGGGTTGTGTAGAGCAGATGTGGAGACCCTCTTAGGGTTTAGTATGTAGGGTCTATGGACTTTTCAAGCACTAATGCACCACTGAACCCTAGTTGGTAAAGGAGGAGGACTTAGAATGTAGTGTTTAGGGGTTATGCAAATTTATGAAGCTTTCAACACTAACCCATCACGGAACCCTAGCTATTTCCTAATGAGGAGGACTTAGGGTTTAATGTTTAGGGTTTATGAACTTTATAAACTTTTCATGTGTCTCTCTGCCCAGAGGAGTATAATTGACCTATATAGTATAATTTGGATGAAAGTATAGCAATTAAATAATGTGAAAACTAAGTGTAAATTTGCCTACAATATAGTGCAAAAATTAGTTTTAAATGGCCAACCAAAAACAGTCATTCCCAGGTGGTGACATTTTAATAGTCTACCACTTTATACTTTTTCATGGACATGTTTTTGGGGGAATTATTAAGGCTCTTTGTTGAATGTGATGACTAAATAGTAAACACTCATACAAGCCCAAATGAGGGGAGGTTGTGGGCAATGTTTGTTTTTCCGTTTTGTGAGTTAGTCAAATTGGCAATCATACATAAGATGATTTAGCCAGATTTGATGATAAGAAAAGATGACAATGAATTTTTTTTATATAAATCTAGTATCATTTTTTTTGTGGGGCTACCTATTGGAACTTAGGAATAAATCTAAGGACTTGTTTTAATTGATTCTTTCAAAATTTGATGAGTAAAAAACTCAGAAAATGTTATTTTTTCACCAATTTTTTTTAATGAAAAACACCATTTGGTAAATCCCCCCCTCCCCCAAAAGTTGTTTGTGGGTGGAGATTTTTTAAGGTTTTAACAATTAGGGTTTATGGGGATTTCCTAGGCTCAAAATGGATGGCCAAAGTTTGATCAACAAGCAAATTTGGGTTAGCATAAAGACTACTATCCATGGCCATAAACCACGGTATGGGATATTCCCATAACATGTGTCAAGATAATATTTTTATGGCAAGGCATAAGGAACCCATGCTTTTCACAAATATCCCTTCTAACCGAAGGGTCCAAAAGCAAAAAGCTCACCTTGCCATAAGAATATTCCAAAACCTTGAAGCTTTTGGCATGAGGACCTTTGATTATGAAGAATATTTTCAAAAGCTTGGGTTATTTGACACTTGGTAATAGAATATTCCCATTACCATCAAGGATTTTTTTCAAATTCCTCAAGTATGTCTACTAGCAAGGATCCCTAACATCAATTAGCATTAAATGGTGATCGTCCTAGGTGTGCTATAACATTTTTATAAAAGTGTTAGTAAAAGTGGGGACCTAGGAAATGCATGGGTCTAGATGTGGCTAATTTAATTTTTTTTAATTTTTAATAATGGTGAAAAAATCTCTTAAAAACACCATTTTTTTCTTTTTTTTTCTTTTTTTTATAAAAATGAACATAGGTATGAAAATTGACCAAAAAGAAAAAAATGATTTCCATGGTCAAAATATGCCATACCATGTTTTATGGTCAATGGTAATAAAACATTTCCTATTCCATAGCCAAAATTGGTTCCTCCCATGTTTTGTGTAATGTAAAGTTGGCATTTCAACAATAAGGGCTGAAATGAATCACCATTTTCCCATATCTAGAATTTTATATCACCTCATCTAAGTTTGTATTTTGGAGTGTCCCTCATGTAGGGACTTTACTCATCATAAAGCATGAGGTGAGCATTATAATGAACCTAAAAATATATAGATAACAAAACATAAGAGGAAGGTTCTTTAGTTTACTCCTTAAGGGTGGGAAGGACCTTATGCCTATTTAATTTACTCACTTAACAATATGCATAAGAAACCTTTCCCTTCCTATGCCTCATGATCTACAATATGTTTTATCTTCCCAATAATGTTCACCTCATGATTTACAAGGGCTAAAGCCCATAAGTGATGGACATTCTCAAAACATAGAGTGAGGTTGAAAGACCATCTCATGTTAAGCCCCTTATTTTTGGAATGCCCCAAAGGGGCACCCTAATCATGTTTCCTTTGTAAAATGAAAAGAACAAAAGGTCCATTCACATATCTAAAAACATCGCCATTAGCAAGTGGTAAACCACCTTGGATTGAAAAATCTTAGATAAGGTGTAATAGTCACATTTTATTAGCCCACTAAAAATTTGTTGTGGGCTACAATAATGCACATCTTCTTGGGGCCCGAAAGAACCTTGAAAAAAGTTTAATAAATAAGATTTAATTGTTATTCCTTGTTTTTTTATTGATCAATCATAGTGATTGGTTTAGATGATTTAACATTAGCAATCTCCCATTGTTTCCAATCCCAATTTTCAAGTTTATTGGTTGTGAAAAACATAGTTGGTGACCCACATGCCAAGAATGGGTGTAGATATTTTAAGGATGATGTCAAGTTGTACCAACATCCATCAATTCGCACCCTCATCACAACAAAAATAATTTAAAACATATTGATAAAAAGGTTTACATAATATGTAGAAAGATTTCTTTGGTAAAATGAAATCAACAAAAGGTTCACTCAAAACTATCTACATTCTAAAAATATATCATGTGGTATCAATGTCCACCAATTTTCTCTCTTAGCACAAGGGCAATTGTAAATGCATGTGGATGAAAAGCTTTACATAAAACCCAAAAAATCTTTTGATAAAATGGAAAAAAAAAAAAAGAGAAAAAGTTGACTCAAATTAGCTTACTTTCAAATAATGATATCATATTGTACCAATATCCACCAATTTTCTTCCTTACCACAAGGGTAATTGTAAGTACATGTGGATGAAAAGGTTACATGGTACAAAAAAATTCATTTTATAAGATGAAGAAAACATAAAGGTCCACCAAAAAATAACTACCTACCTACCTTCAAAGACAATGATATTGTGTAGTACAAGTGTCTTTACAACCTAAAGTTGACTTCTATTTCACACAATGCACATTGGTACCCATTTAACATAGTACTTTTGGGTTTTTGTTTTCACAATGCACATTGAGGATGACACTAGATCTTAGGGCCACCGAACAATCCATTAAATAACACAAGATACAATGTCATTGCTAATGAATGCAACTTAAGCTTGGAAACCAATGGGTGGATTGATTAAATGCCTAAAGGCTACAAGCAATTGTGAGGTCAAGGAGGTCAAAACAAACAATTTCACAATTCATGTCATCAATATGTGCCCTAGACTAGATGCACACAACAATTATTAGATGGTCAATTTCATGGTCAATTTTTATTTAACACCAAAGTTTGACATCAATCAACCAAAGTGCAAAGGAAATTCAAACATGTTTCAAACATTTTTAATGCATTTGTCAGCTATCTATGAAAGGAAGGTAGTTTGTTTTGTATTGTAGTCATGAGATCCACTGAACCAGGATGCTTCGGATGTTCTTAGAGTCTTTGGAAAGCTTTTGACTAGCAGGGGTGCATGGGCTTGGTTCCATGACGTTTAGACTTGCAATGCAAAAGTTCTTGAATATTGAATGATTTATTCACTAAAAAATAAATTAAATCATAGCTGAAAATTTTGGAGGAATTGGAATGTGTCTTTGGTGTAGTTGGAAAGAACTTGATGATAAAGATTTAATGGAATTTATTTGGTAATATTTGGATTCAAGATGTGAGAGATATTGATATTTAAGTGATTTCTGCCACTCAAATTTCAAATAAATTTCAAAAAACCAGGTTTTGGAAGGAAAAATCAGTTGAGGACATGGTAACACTTGGGCCAACAACACATGCCACACTAGTTTCTATAATTGTGACATTGAACTACTCAAGATACGTGAATATGATCATCAGCAAATAATTTTTGCAACAATAAATAGGTGCCTTGTGAACTTTCAATACAATAGTTTAGAACAAATTTGACCTAATGTTTTGCATAGATTGAAGAAATTCAATGAGCTTGTAATAGAAAATGAAACAAAGAAGGTTGAAAGCATACATATTCTACTTGAGGTCATTATAACATAATTTGAAAAAATAAAGCGAAACAATGAAAGGGAGGATAAACTAAAATTAAACGTGCCAAAACTTATTCCATGTGCCCAAATGATTGATATGGATTTGGATTACATGTAACATTTGACTTGAAGGTTGATATAGGCATTGAACAATCACTACTACAAAATGTGGGTGTAATTCTCTACTCCTTGTTAAAGGGATCGATGAATTCACAGCATCCCCATTAGGTGTTGTTCATTAGGACCAATGAATTCACTCAAAATTCAGTGAAATCATTTGGCATATAGGCACACACTTTGTTGTAATGAACTTTAACCTCACATTTGAAAAGGTTTACACTAAACATATGATTGTTATACAATGAACAACCTCTTTATTGGATAACAAAATCTTCCCAAAGTCTTGGTTCATTGGTTCGAATAAGTCATCACCTATTTATGTTAGTGCCAAAATTCTCTAATTGGACATGCCTAAAGGCACAAGTTATTTTTAAAATAAATACTTCATGCCATAAAAACTTTGCAAACTATCAATATGGCATATCAAACATCAACCAAATTTGGTTGATGTTACTTTTTAAAGTAGGCCTAAAATCCCAACTCCCATGCATGAGTTCGGTTCATGGCATGTGCAACCCAAACCCATTTAAATTGGTAGGAAATTTGAAGGATGGGAGGTATTTTTGCAATTTTTGGGCATACCTATGCACATCCCAACATTAACCCAATGACTATATTTTAATTTAAAACAAATAACTACACATGCATTTAAGATGCAATGTTCACATTTATTATTTAAACAACATTGGATTTTATATGAAGGCTATAACTTATGGGCCAAATTTGTTAAGCAATAATATTTTTAAATTACAACTCAATGCATGCCCACATAATGGCAATAATTCCCTACTTCAAATGAAGTCAATTGTGTAGTTACAAGTCAATTTTGATTAGGAGTCCATCACAAATTTCATGTGTCACGATTTTGCAATAATAGTCGTGTAAAATTTGTTTTTCATAAGTTCATATGGAATAAACATGGATGTCATTCATCTACTTGTGCCATTTGAACATCAATGTTGTGTGCATTATTTAGACACAAATGTCATATGCATGTTTGTATTGTTTAAACATGAATGTTGTGTGTTTATTCATATTATTTACACACAAAAGTTGTGCACAAGCCTTCTGTGTTTTTATAATGCATGACATTTGTGTGTAAACGATACAAACTCATGAAATAACAAATTTCACAAGGATTTGGAACAAACCCATGAAGCTTATAAATTTGTGATGTCACTTATTGTTAGTTACAAAATATTATTAAATTACGTAAGAAAATATAATTAAACAATGTTTTGGTTAATTGACTAAAAATGCAATGGCATTATAACTTATCATGCATGTATAAATATGACATATGCCAATGTTAATAATAAATCTTTTACAAACATTGTTATGAATGTGTTAAGTTTGTTTCAAAGCAATTTTAATAGGGTTTTTTATTTTTTCTTCTTTATGTTTTAGAAAGGATGTCATTTTCAAGGAACCAACAATAAAAACTAATGACCCAAAAATATAGGTATTGGTCATCAAACCAAAGACAAATGATCTATTGTAAATATAATATCAATTGGTATTTAAAAACTAAAATTAGAGTCTATTGAGTGACAAGGTAGTAAGTCTATTTTTTAGGTATTTTTGTTATAGGTTACTTCTATAGGATAATAGGTATTGGTCAAAAAGCCAAAAACAAATAATTTATTGTAAATAGAATACCAATTGGTAGGCCAAAAAAAAACTAAAAAACTAAAAAACTAAAAATGAAATTTATTAGATAGGGTAGTAATTATATTCTATCTAAGTATTTATATCATATGAAATTTTTATGGGATAATAGGTATTTTTATAGGGTAAAGTAAATGAATAACATTCCAATTTCATTCATAATGATACCTTATGGGGATGATCTAACAATCCAAACTAAAAACAAAGCCATTACAACTTGACTTTCATCATATAATAGGTAACATTGTAGGGGATTCTATCACTTGCAATTGTTAATTGTAGGGGATTTTTTCACTTGACAATAACATTAATAAAACATAATTATAAGGGGCTCCAAAAATATATTCATATTTTGAACTACCACTTATTTTAAACATTCACACGAAGATGCAACCACATCAAAGAGTGCAAGAAAGGCATTTGTATTTTCACTTGAACGTTCAATACAAAAAGGTCTATGGGAATGGGTCATTGTAACCCTATAATTTGCTAAAATGTTATATTACCACATTGAAAAAACATGCACACATACATGGAGCTAGGAGGTAATTCCAATGATATAGGAACTAGCTTATATGGGGTTCTTTGCAAAAAGTTTTGTATGTCACTTTTACATGACCATTCTAATTATGTCTTTTCATGTCCATGAAATGTATATTAATTTAAATTAATTTTGACATTGATATAAATATATGAAAACATAAGAAAAAACTAAAATAGTTAATCATCACCGGTAGCACACAACAATGCGGAGCTCAAATTGATTAAAGGTTTCCAATGGATGTCCTACACCTTGTCCACTTTCTATTATGCAGCTAATGTTAGGCATGTTTGAAATAATGGTATAGAATCAAGTTAGGTATTAGTTGGTTTTATTGCCCAAAAAAATCAATATCATCATTAGTGATATCCACATGGAAATCCACCCCTTTGGTTCTCATTTTAATGAGAATTACTTAATATGAAAACTAAATAAAAACTAAAATTAAATATGAAAACTATGAAAACTACCCAAGGTATTTTAAAAGCCACAAAGGTGGTTTTCAATTTTAGAAATATAGGATTTAAGGGGCTACCTACTTTAGGGGTAGGTAGTATGCAATCCTTTTTTTATTTGGTTGTGGGTGCATCCCAAAGCTTAATGTTTTATTTCAATGGATTGTTTTTGGCATTGTTTTTAATGTTTCCTAATGTATTGGTACCAACACATTATTGTGAAAAGGGTTTTCCTTTAGTTCACATATACAATAAGTGCCAACAATTTTTGGGGAAAGAATATGGGACAAACTACAATGTCAAATTGGTGAATATTTTAAATGCACATTGCACACCTCATTGTTTGAATAGAATAAATTCAATAATTGGTTTGTGAGAACCATTGTAAACATTTGGCTATTTTTACATATGTGAGAATTGGTAACTTGATAATTGGTTGAATTTCTTTTCATAAACAAATCATACCTTGGACAATTATCATATAATTGTTTTGGGAAATAACTAGGTTGGTTTTTACAACTTTATCAAAAAATGGGAACCATTGATTTTCACAAAATGTGAGAATCTTCCAACACTAATTACAACCCAACACCAGAACAACATAAAAAACAACCTTAAAAAAATAATTCCCAACACTCGAAATCCAACCTTCAACTAGTTTGAATCAACCACTCCCTATTTCCTATGAAAAAAAAACCACATTCAACAACCCAAAAATCAATCTAAGTCAACCTCAAATCTTATTTTAGTGCCTACATGCTAACCACCAACACATCCTTCTATAATATTATTTAAATTAATGACAACACTTTGTAAAATAATGAAGGTAGTGGCCTTTTAGTCACTCCTAATACTTATTGGTAATTCAACTTTATCAAGAACTACCATCCAATAAATAGAAAAATAATAATTCCAATCTAATATGGTTTCCTTTTTATCAAATTTTTGTCAATACTCATGTGACTAAAAGTCAACCACAATAGATAAAAATTGTATTAAATGAAAAAAAATGAGGAAATTGTCAAACATGTGTTAAAAGCTATTATAAATCTGATCATTCTTGAGAAATTGAGCATATGTTTATGCCTCCTTGACTTTATGGTTTTAAAATCCTAATCAAATTTATTTGAGAAAGGACAATATTTAAGATCTTGTTAATCTTGTAAACAACTTAAATTAAAGAACAAACCCACATCCACCAACTTAAAATTGTTGAAGGACAAGGAGACATTCAAGTTGAAGTGAAACTATAAGGCATTGGTAGTAATCATAATTTCAATCAAGGATGAGTTAATTTCCTATGTTGCAAACATGGAAGATCCATGAACATACTGGAAGGATTTATTAAAAGTTGGTTGAAACTCACAATGCTACTTAAAATCTATACCTCATCAACAAACTATTATCATTGGGATGGAGGAAACATCTCCAGTTGTTATTTTCTTTTAACAAATCAAGGAAATCACCACATAACTAGTTGCCATTAAATAGACATTGGAGGAAACCAAAGTTGTGTAAATTACATTCAGTGTCATGCCAACATATTTTAAGTAAGATTTCATATACAAATCTTATAATAAACAAAGATTAAATGAGCACCTTCAACAAACAAACTATTCCTAAATTGACAAAGGTGTGAAAGTAAATAACATCAAATTGCCAATGAAATTCACCAATGGAGGACATGAACCTATGAACAATTTTTTAACAAACAAGTTCAACACAATATGCAAAAAAACCATCTTAATGATCACCTCCAAAATATTCCTTGACATCTTAATTATAATTGCAATTAATGGCATAATCAACTATGCATTAGGACATAATACCCTTATTTTCAAACAAATTTTGTGGTTAACAAATCAACCCACAAGGATCATAGGGACACAAGTGTTGAATTATTATAATAAGTACAACTCACAAAAACTTGGTTATAAATCATACAGATTTAATGGCTTAAATGCATAAGCTAGAAACAAATATTTTAAAACTCCACTACCATTACTTCTTTCAATAAATTAATAATCCATTGTGAAATTGTGGCATGAGAAAATGGGTCACATTAATTCCAATAATTGCACCAGCTTTTTAGAATATGTTATTTTGTTAGTTTATATTTTCAATTGCTATGGATATTTGTGATGAGTGAATTATGGGGGAACGACACACCTCCTCGTGATGGCATGTGTGAAAATGGACCACATATGACATATGTTGTCCATTTGACACATGCCATCGTAGGGAGGTTAAAAAATGTACTTTGGGGTAAAATCATGGTTAGGTGGTTCAAAAGTGGTATTTGAAAGTCCAATTTTTACACTAACTAAAATTGTCACAATATGACATTTACCTATGTATCAAATTTGAATGATGGGCTAACCCCATAGTTAATGTCTACATTGCAAGCCACCTTGGTCACCTAAAGGTCTTCAACTACCTTGCCTACATGTAATGTGTATCAAAGATGAAAGGTGGCAAGTAATATCCAAGAACATTGGATGGAATATTTGTTTGCTATAATGATGCCTCCAAGGTATATACAAAATATATAACCCACATGAAAATTATAAGATAATACAATTACAAATGCTAAAATATTTAATGAATCTACATTTGAAAACTTATACTTTGAATGACAGCAATTTGTTGTATCCTCCAAGTAAAAGAATAATCTCTTTATCCTTGGAGTTTCCATAATTGAACCATTTTAAAGGAAATGCAACTTGAATAGGTTGACAACTTAATTACAAAACACCTAATACAAGAAAAAGATTTTTTTTTCACATGAAGATTAAGTCCAATCACCATTGATAATGGCTTTTGGATGAGTGAGCAACTATGCATCCACTATCATTACACGAACACCAAAAAAATGATTTGAAATGCCCTTTTATATGCAATATAAAGAAGAAGCTTTATGATCATCAATAGGTTTTTCAACCTTGGTACTCTAATATAAATTTAAAGTCAAATTTGGCTAAAAGGAGCCACTTTCGAATCTACTCATTGTTTAATTTCCATTGTGATAAATGGTTACTTAAGTTGTTGTTGAGTTTTTAAATTTAACTTATAAAACAATATTCCTAATGTATTACAAGAACATTTCACAAAATGAATATGATTAATGAATATGGTGTATTTAAAACATTTTAAAGATAGTAGAGCCTTTTTTTTGTTTGAATTAAAACTCTTTAGAAGATTTCAAATGATGCAAAAATGACATTTTTATGTACAATATAATATCATGCAACATCTTTTTGGTTCATAATTTATTTTGATTTAAAAGCTGATTTTGAAAATCATGATTTAAAACATATTTTACACAATAGTTTTTTTTAAGGATGTACTCCTTGGTGCAAGTGACTCATATTAACCAAATTGCACCTTTCATTTTGAATAACATGGCTTTTAAAAAATGAGCCTAATCATAATCTATACATTACATTTCTATTAAAAGTTACTATAATTTTGATGTTATATGAACAACATGTTGTTGATAAAAAATGGTGTTTCCAAATTTTGTGATATTACTTTCAAGATAAGGATGAGATTAATCAACAATCTATGTATAGATATTAGATTAGGCTTGAGATTTAAACAAACACAACTCGACCATAAAGGTTACTTTTAAGTTTTATGACAATTTAGTTTGGTAGAACATGTCAAGCATTTATTATAGAACATTAGGTTTTTATAAGATTTTTTTTTATTGGAACCCAATTCAATGTGAACATGATTCCAACTTTTCCATTTTGATGGCATTTATATTCAAGGAATGTTTTTGAAATTTCATCTTTCATGTTTTAACGTTCTGAAACACATGGGAGTAACAAAAGCATGGTTGACATTGTTCCTTTTTATTTTCATTGTGTTTGGCTTCATTGATTAAGATTCTTGCATTTTTTGCAAGTGATTTAGATTATGCAAAAGATGTGATATAATCCATTATGATATTTTAGATTTTTGTGTATGCATTGGAAAAAGAAACTACAATAGGGGTGGAAGTTAAACATGGATAGGAATTGTGGTGGGATGTTTTCTTGGTTTGTTTCTTGAACTAAATAGGCTTCAAAAACAAATTTGATGATTTTGAAACAATTTAGAATGAATCACCATTTTGGGGGTTGAACTTCAATTTAGGCTTGACCCTAGGTGTTGAACATGTTGGAGTAGTGAAGTTCAACACAATGAAGAGGTTTGTAACAATGTAATATTGTTTGCGATGGGTGGCAATCGTTGTTGGTCATATATCAATTATTTTCAATAGTTGGTTAAATATGGTTTTTGAAAAAATAAAAAGTCACACAAGGTCTAAAAAAACAAAAATTAAAAAAACTTAATGGACCCGCTTAGTATCAATTTCATCTATAAACAATACCCATTGTTATTAATAGCCCCAAGTTTTTTTTTTTACAATACATGAACATTATGCATAAAGGTTGGTAGTAGGTATTTGGAATACCATAACTTATTTCTTATTTTTCACTTAATGAATAGCCTTGATATTATCCATTAGTTTATCCTTGTCTTTTCACGATATATAATTTTTAAATTACACAATTGTGAATCTTGAGTTGCAATTTAAAGTCCTTGCCATAAGTGTGGTCATTAGCAATAATTTTGCATTTGATTGACATATATGCTACTACACAAATGGGGTTTAATTTGGCCACCCAATTCATTATGAGACCTTAAAAATGAAATGTGTCATCACTTCATTATGCCATTTAACCTATAAATGAACTAGGCCACCATACTCTTGCACCATTTCACCTTGGGTGAACCTTACATCATTCATGTCCACATCTATATAGTAGAAGCAATTCCCTAAAGTAAATCATGAAGGTTGATTTTTTTTAGTATTCAAATAATTATTCTAATTCAAAATAAAGCTCATTAAAATTATGTGTAATGCTATTAAATGTATGTATGTTAAATATAATGTACATGTCTTTATGTATGTCTGACATACATTGTTAATACCTTACATTTAATACTTGACATGTAATAACAAAAAAATTATAACTGAATTATAAGAAAATATTGCTTGTTGAGAGATTTTATTAGTTACTTTATAATGTAACATGAAATATTAATGCCAATTGAAATATTTATTAGGATAAAAAAATTGTAAAACATTTTATTTATGTTTACCATAAATTATTTTGCATAAAAAAATGTTGCAACTTGCCAAATCATATTTTTTCATGAAGAAATATTTTGTGAGTTTATGTGTTTTCCTTTAAATGGTTTGGAATTCTATATGTTTCATTATTATATATGTGTAGACCAAGGTTTAAACCCTCGCTAAACAACAACCGCACATGGACAATATGTCGATCATATATAGATTGTATGTTTATTATATATGGACCATATATAGATCATATATTGACACACTTATTAACAATATATTATATTAATTTATAATATTATAAAAATATGGTGAATTCATTAAATTTGTTGTGTAATGAAATTGGGACAAGTTCATTCAAAACCTAGTGAACTTGGGCATACCCCCTACTAGTGATAACCTTATTTTTTTCTAAACATGACTATTTAGACACCATAAACAAACAATTGAAAGCAAAAACTTTTGACATGCACTTTTGTCCTTAAAAGAATTAGACACAATGAGTTCATGTTCATGAATTGAAGAGCCAAAGGACATGTAACTATTGCTTAAGGCTTAAGAACTAAAATCATGTTTTAATTCCATATCTCATAAATGTTTAATAAATTTATACAATAATGTTTCTAATGTATCAATGTAACATTTGGATAATTTTGACAATAATCCAATGAATATAGAATATGAGCAAACACACTTTAAAAATTGATTAAAATTGATTTGGCCAATCCTAACCAACTATCATGTCAATGTATCAATACTACTTAAAGATTTTTTAACAATGTGATTGTTAATGGCTTCTTAATCCATGAATGTACATCTAGAATCTGAATTATTATGAAAGATGGGGTTTAAGGTAAATATATATAATTGACTTAGTTGAAACACATGTTTTCACATCCAAATATAGGTAAAATATGATTTTTTTTGCATTTAATGATATTGGACCAATTGGGTATTAGTGTGTATCTACAAAATTAATACCATGTAAGTAGGGTCTATAGTTTATTCTTAGTGAAGTTGATGCCTAATTGGTTAGTTTTCAATACCTTGTCCAAACATGCAACCAAATATTTGAATCACTTTTCAATATTAGGCGAACAATGGTAGCATTGGTAGAAATAGGCGACAACAATTGTCACATGGTGAAGGCTTGAATATGTAATAAGTGACAACAACAAAAGTAGTAAACTCCAAACAATGTAGTTATGTTTGATTTTTGACAAGTTGTTGATATTGGACATTCATAACAAAAGTTTTGTTGAATGTGATCACTTACAAGCAAGTTGCATAATCACAAGAATCTTGCACAAAAGTTGATGCATAGTTGCACCAAACCTTGTTGTGTCGTCATGAGAAGCGACACATTGGTCGTGACAAACATTGTCATTTGATGCTTGAACTTTGGAACATGGACAACATTGGTGCACACTTTTGGAGCATGAACAACAATGCATGCTATCACCTTTCAACACAAGTTGTTGAGTGTAACCCACCAACACCATTCGGCATAAGTTATTCAACATAATTACGACAAAACTTCACACAATCTAAAATAGGTTCGGGTTGAAGGAACCCAATGTCCAATCTAGACCTCCTACCTCATGATTTTTTAATTTTTTCATTTTCATTTTATGTTTCATATATTCCAATATCTTTGTAGGTATAATTTGATATACCAATCAAATAGTGGGAGTGGATACATTTTTTTCTTTAGATGTTTATCCTACATCCAATTCCTTTATTTACAGGTTGGTCAAGACTTAGCCATCCCTAAAAATGTTCATGGATCCCATGTCATTAGAGTACTTTACATCTAAATTCCCAAAAGTGCCAAAAGAATTCACACTAGTTTGACATGATGCCTTTTTGGCAATCATTTCCCAAAATACAAACGTATGAAACAACATGTCAACTAGGTACTACTTTCAAATCTATTTTTCCATGCCAACATATGTATCAAAAAATTTCAATTCATTCTAAAACATGGGATTTTATTCAACCCATTTACATCCTCAAATTAATTAATATTCTCAAGATGTTTTGTGTCAAAATGACATTGTTGAAAAGTGAAAGCCCATTTTGCAAACTTCCCCATGAATTGATTGGACTCCATGAGCCACTTCAATGGTTGGTTATTAATCATCAAAATGAATGTGCAACCAAACAAATGACTTCAAAATGTATGTAGCCATTGCTTTTAAACTACCAATCATTCTCACTCCTATGAACTATGTTTGGCTTATGCTTGGTTGTTGGATCAACTCATGACATGAGCCATCACAAACTATCAATTCTAATTCTCATTGAACTATGTAAGGATTGCTCCAAGTCCCAAAACATTCCAATTCCTTATGCAATTGGAAAGGACAACCCCTAGTAAATTTCCCTAAAATGCATTATGTGCATGTTTTATGTGTGTGACTTTGTTAAGTTTGATGATGTTGATCACTTATTTAGTAATGCACAACAAGAACTACTTATAATTTATATTTACAATTCCACTATTGAAATAAAATATTATTAAGTAGCCATAATGTTGTTAGAAAGATCACTTGGATTAAGGTCTTGTTAGATTTGAAAACTAGAAATGAAGGTTTGACATTATTGTTATGTGACAATCAAAGCACATTAAAACTAGTCAAAAGCCTTGTGCTACATGACCAATCACATGTTCCCTTACATAATCCTTTCACATTCAAAAAACAAAAGTAATGACACAACAACACAACTCCTTTCCATATTCAATATTGAACCCAAAGGAACCAAAGTAGCATTGTCATTTCAACACTTAAAGTGGTGCGCCTTAAAGATAAACCCTAAACCTTAATAAAATCACTAATGATTATATGGGAGCCATGAACCTAAGTTGTTGGTTGATAACCTCAAATGTGTTTGATGGCAAGTTGGAATGACAAATATTCCTATTTCAAAAATCCCTTGGAAGTTTGTGAAGCAAGGGTGAGCACAATGATATTTATTTTGGAATATGTATTATGGATTTAAAAAAAAATCTCATGTCAATTTTTATATGCATATATACTTAATTTATTAACTAATGGTGGTTTGGTGTAGTCAATTATATGTCATAAACTAGTTCAAAGGAGTGTCAAGCAAGTATGTTATTTATGGTTTACCAATATGGTAATACTATAGAAATATCCAAAAAGTTTTAACTTTAAAATAGTATAGGTATTAAACAATTTGTCAATTTTAGACATTGTTACATATGAATATAATGGTAAGAATAAAAGTAGTGAGGATTTAAGAAACCAATACTAACAAGTATTAAACATTAATATATTTGTATTATGTGAAAACCCGCAATTAAACCTTTTTTTCCATTTTGACCTCCAAATCAATTACAACAAAAAAAATTCCAAAATAAATATCATTGGTGATGTTGATATCAATTGCACATTTCATGATTTATGGGGTCATGATCCAAAACACATTTTTGTATGTTTTCTAACAAAAACATTTTGGGAATTTATTAGAGAATACATATGACCATTATAATTGAAGATTTATAAACTTTTACCCTCCCATTATGAACCCACACCTCTAGCTTGTACTAGCTTTGCAACACCCAATAACAACAAGTTATGAATGTCATATGTAGTTTAAACTACATCCTAATATCAGTTGGTCTTGTAGGTAATATTTCTCCTTGAATTTCTACATTGACTTAATACAAGTTTTGACTATTCATTTTGATTCTTCCAAATCAAATACCAAATCAGTTAGATCTTTAATACCACTACCTATATCGTGTTGTCAGTTTTTGCCAAAAAAAGTCTAGAACCTTCAATACCAAATCAACCTAATTTTTCCATGGATTTTTTCAAGGAATCAAGCAATTTGATTGATTTTTTCTTTTCCAATTTATACATTTACTCATTTACACCACATTCAATTGTAGAATATTCACCCCACTCTCACTTCAAATGATCTTTCTTTCATTTTTCATGGTTTTATGGGAAATGCTTAGGGAGATGATGACAAAATAAGGAATTCCTAAGGTTTTGATGAGGAGTTTAAAGGATGTTAAATTTAATAGTTATGTGGGTTTTTATGAATGGCATATATATGACCTTACTAGGTCTATGAATCATGGTTTGTGATATGTTGGAAAAATGTATGGGGATTATTTGTGACGGTATATTGATATCAAGACCAATCCCATAGGAGATTGTACTTCCATTTTTTCTAAATGATGTGCAAAACAATATAAGGTGCAACTCAATGAAAATAAATCATATTTCACTTCAATGTAAATAAGGTGCCAAGAATTGGATTATGAGAATATAATCGAATATATATATTCTAAATATTCCCAATTTTAATAAAATCTACATGTAATATCCTATTACTTCACAACATACAAAAAAGTACCCTTTTATCTCACGTGCTTCATAAAATATATAAAAAGGTGATCCATTTGTAAATGGTATCATGTTATTGTCATGTTTAAGCATTTAAAAGGGACGGGGTTATGATATCTCGCAAAGATGCTATAAAGGAAGATGCATAATTTGAGTATTATAGTTAAAAGTGAATTCTTAATGTCCATATTAGGGTGGAAGTTTAGATGGTGAAGAATTATGTACCTACATTTTATGAACATTGGGTTGGTTGCAACAATTACAAAACTAATTTTATATTCATGTGCCACATATCCTAAAGGTGGTTGAGAAACCACCATAAGCACAAGAAAATGGAGTGATGGGTTGATTCAAGTTGCTTGCAAGTGGGGTAAGAAGTTTTTGGTTAAAATGAAATCATAAAGTAACTAGGTGAATGTTTGTGTTTTGATAATCATGAATGATAAGAACCAATCTTTTCATAGATGCAAAAGTGTATCCCAAGGTTCATTTTCATGAATTAAGCTTTGTTGATTTTGTCATGTTATTGGCATTTTGGCATTTTGCAATGTAAATGAATTCCAAGTTGATATTACATTTTTGCTGGGAATATGTGCAATAGGTTGTTAGTGGTAGGTTGAACTAGTCCCTTATTTTTGGTTACTATATAAATTAATGACCCATAAAACATAAAGTAATATTATGTTCCTCGTTATTTGTTGCCTACCAAAGGTGTACCCACAAATAAGTAAAATCAAAGACTAAAAAACTTGGTTTGATCACCTTAATTGCAAACATGTAACCTAGATGTTAAAAGGTGGCCAAATCTAGGTCCTCCATACAAATATGATGTTACTCACCATATACTAACTTCCTAATATTGTTGTGAAAATAAAACAATGTAGTTGGGGTTCTACCAAAAATGCACCTTTGAATCAACTTGTGATGTAGACAAGCACATGGGTGTTTATTAGTGGTAGGGCCAAATCATTCTTTAAGGATGTCACAATTGGTGCCAAGATTGTGGAAGTTGTCTCCATTATTTTTACTCCACAAGTGTATAGTGATGGACAAAGATTGACAACTAATTTTCATCATCTATCTATTAAATGTTTTCACATGATATCTTGAATTCCTTATGATTTTATTACATCCATTTCACATGTCTAGTGAGAAATCAAATATTTGTAATAGTGGGAGACATTTTTGACATTATCTTTCAAAGTTCTTAGGATGTACTACATACCTTTCACATGTCTAATGAGTAATCATATATAGGTAATAATGGGAATGTGCAAAAAATGTGATTTGTTGGTTTGAGATGTTGTGCTAACTTACATATATAGCCTTTATAAATATTTTTTAGTATTTGGTTTTTTCAATGAACATCAATTTGGTCCCATTCATGTTTCAAAGTATCATTAGGTAATTTGCAACACCACAAAATTGTTGTAGTGAATTAATTATTTTGGTCTTAATTGATCTAACAAAAAAAGACTACACATTTTTTGTTTTGGAACATTCGATCCATGGATTAGTTACTTGAGAAAGGCCAAAATGAACCATCACCCACCAATGTCTTTATTGGTTATTTTGCCCATGAAATGGGTTGTGTTTTTTCATCCAACTCTTCACCTTGTGTTAACTAGTTCATTATACCACGTTCAATCTTTTTTGGATGTTAACTTTTGACCTTTTCATTTGACCATTTTCTTTTCCAACCTGAACCTCCATACTACCCTCCCACCCCACCTAGCTACCCTATTGACCTAGTTACATTGTTGACTTACATTTTGGCCCCACTTATCTACCTTCTATCTTTTTTTAACAAAATCTCTACCTCTTGACAAAAGCTTTATCTCTTATTGTTAAACCTTTAACTTTTGGCAAAACCTTTATTTCTTCCTAGTTAGACCATTACTTTTTGGCAAAATATTTCTTAAATTAGTTAAACTTTTACTTTCAACAAAACCTTTATTTCTTGGGAATTTTTTTTTACTTATTGGTTAAACTTTTATTTCTCAACAAAAAAATTCTTCTTAGCTAAACTTCTACTTTCAATAAAACCTTTATTTCATGGCAATTATTTTTTACTTATGGGCTAAATTTTGATTTATTAACAAAACTTTTTTACTTCATGGCTAAACCTTTACTTCATAGCAAATTTTTAAAACTTTTTAATCAAACATTTACTTATCAACAAAAGTTCTCTACTTCCTATCTAAACCTCCACCTTTTGATAAAACTTACCTACCCACCCACCATTGTACCTACTTAACACTTTCATGATGTTGATTTGGATTGATGAAGTTATAATATAAAATGCAAGCATTGCAATGGTGGCAAAGTTTTCAATGTCAATTCTAAACATGCACTTACACATTCAACCATTTAATGGATGATGTATTTAATTTTACTTAACAATACGTAGTTAATTTAATGATGTGGTAATTAATTAAAAAATATGCTTGATTATTTAAAATTAAGCAAACAACAAACATTTATGGAATTTTTCACATTTTTTATACTAACTAAAATCAATACTAGGGGAAATTTTAGGGGGAAATTTTCAAACACATATTTGGAACAAAATTCATTTTGTCTTTTGAAGGTGAATGAAAGGTTTCAAATTGGAAAGATTACACTAAAAGTAAAAGAGTAACCCTTTGTTTCACTCATTTAATTAAGTTTTCATTTCATTAACTTTGAATTTTAATTCATAATTCATTACTAAAAGATTATTTGTTTGGCATTTGTACATGTTTGTATAGTCATTGGCCTTCACACGTAATATATCATTAAGATTGTTTAGTTTTTTGTATGTTTTCGGGTAATTTCCTTTGAAATATAAGGCCAATTCTTCCATTCATTAGTTCCTTCCCATTTAATTGGTTTTAAAGTGTAGGGCATAATTTAATTTTATAAATATTTCTTTTTTTGCATTCAAATATGTTTGTATAGTTGTTAGAGTTTATGGAATTTACCATTAGGGCCATTTATAATTTCTTGTATTTTTTTTGAGTTAATTAACTTTAAAATATAGGGTTGATTCTTCCACTCATTATTTTTTTCCGTTTTTAATTTAATTTTTAAATTTAAAACACAATCAATTACTTTTTTTTTTTTTGCATTTAGATATGCATGTATAATAATTAAAAATATTTATAGCATTTAGAATTAGAATTACTTAGAGTTGTGTGTAATTTTTTTTTGGTTATTTTTCTTTAAACTCTATGGCTAATTTTTCCACTCATTATTTTATCATTTAATTAATTTTGAGATTCAGAACATAATTAAATGTTATAATTTTGTTATTTGTATATTTTGCATAATTATTAGGGTTGAAAGCATCTATAATTAGGGTTATTTAAGGTTTTGAATTTAGAGGTTGAAACCAAGATGGATATTGCTTGTGAAACATTTATGATCTACCCTAGGATGCACATATCGTGTTTTTTAAATGGTTTTTTACAATATAATACTTGTACATGAAGATTTATGAAAATTGTTCAATTTTAGTTGATGACCCAATCTGAAAATGTAATACTTGCATCAAGTTTAAAACACCATGTTTAAAATGGTTTGGGGTTCCCAAGGCCAATTGTATTTACTTTTGTGACCCATTGCAAGTATTATCCTAGAATAATGACTATGTTCTATGCACAATATACCCACATATGGGTGGTGATAAAAATGACCTAATTCTATTTCATGGTAGTTAGTTGAAAACATATTCCCAAAGTTCAATATTTGCATCCTTTCAAATTGGGCTTCAGAAGGATAGTGAGATCCTAGAACCAAAACTTATTTTGTGACTCATAGGTAGGTATTATAGATTTTTGTTAAAATGTCAAAGCATAATTTGTGACCCAAACCCACATGTGAATAATGCACATGATTCCAAGATCCTAATGTGTATTGAACTCCCAATGTGGGTATTATTAATTTTCATTCATTGAGTCTAGTTTTAGTGATCGACCCTCCTTCATGAGCCAAAGGACAACTAGGTTTGGCTTTCTTTAGCGCAAGGTTATGCACCTTCTTAAGGTTCTAGGCAAGCAACCACTTCACAACATATGCATGGAACACATGTTGATTTTGCACACCCACTTTGACCTCACCTTAGCCCAATATGAATCCTTTCAAGTTATTTCGTGTTTGAGGGGCTTCATTTGTTCCCTCAATTTCCCGCCCTAAACCAACAATTGAAATTGAAATGAAAAAATGATTAATGCACATTTGATAATACTATCAATGTGGGTATTTTATAAACCCTAGACCTTAAACTCTATCACTAGTAAAAATTGGTCAAAATGTAACCATTATATTTGTGACTACTTGCAACTTTTTAGTCATTTGCAAACTACCTTTGGACTTTTTGCAACTATTTTTTTATGTTGGTCATATTTGCGACTACATTACAATTAATTTGTGATTATTTTGATTTTCATCCTTTCATGTGAACAACATTAAATTTGATTTTCATCCAAGAAGAACAATTTATGTCACATTAGTTGCAAATGTGATCAATTCACAACCTATGAATATACAAAGGTGTATTTTGTGTATTCTAAGGGGCATAGTTGGGTTTGTTAAGATTTATAAATGTACACTTTGAATGTATATGAACAATCATACTACATGTGTATTCAAGGATTATTTTTAACATCAAATGATCTCCAATATTATGGTTACACTAGGTGTATATTTTGAGTATATATTAACATTATATGTAACATATTTACTAAATATTTTGAGGCCATATTACAAGTTTATCCAAGCTATTTTATTATACTTCATAAAATTATTTTAAATGAAATTTATTATTAAAATATCAAAATATTAATATTTTAATTAATTTTCTTTTAATAATAATAGAAATATTTAATATTATCTTTGACTAAAATTAAGAAATAACATTTTTTTAACATGATGATGATGATATTAATATGATAGAAATAATAATAATAAAATTATTTAACTAAAACCATTATGACTATTAAAATGATGATGATGATGATTATTATTCGATATGTATAAATTTACAACAACTATAAAAATTGACATATTAATAAAATGAAAAAAAGTAACTTAATTAATACTTCTATTAATAATTTTATTATATTTTAATAGTTATTTATTTATTTACAGTAATTACTATAATCATGAATTTAAAATCCAATAATTTATTATATAATTATTGAAATTCTTTTCAAAGGACTAATGTATTTATTTAAAATTATTTTTATTTACAAAAAATTAAATATTTATTTTAATAAACCATAATAGCTATAACAAGTGACATAATAATATATATTAATAGTAGAATAATTAACCAAGGCTAGTTTAAAATTACATTATTATTATTATTATAAGTAATCAGTTACTGAAATATATTTTTTATTTTTAAAATTTTTTATTTTTTAATTTAGGGTAATTACTGTAATAGTTAGTAAGGAAATCTAAAAGATTATTATGTAAATGCATAAATTATTTTCAAAGGACAAATATACATATTAAAACAAATCTCTTTGTTATTAAAAATTCAATATTTATTAAAATATTTCCTAAATAGCTATAACAACTGAAATAATAATATCAATAATAAAAATAGAATAACTTTGGATACCAACTAACTACAATAATAATTCAATGAATGTTATTATTATTCTTAAATATTTAGTTTTATATTTATTATTAAGTATAAAAATGAAAAAATAATGGGAATAAATATAATAAAATAGTTAAACTAGGCTAGCTTCTAGTTAAATTATTATAGTTTTAAATTTTAATATTATTAATTATTAATTCCTGTATATTTCAATATGAGCCAATTATTAGTTAATTAAATTGGTTGATACATTATTATAGTAAATATCTAATTAAAACTAAATATTAAAATAAAATTAAAAAAAAAATATAATTAGTTAGTTGGTTAGTTTATTAGTTAGTTTTTTAGTTAATTAAAATATTATATTATATTATATTAATTTATTTATTTATGAACTAATTAGCTAGTTAGGTAGTCACTTACCTACCTAATTATATACTTAAAAAATAATGAAATGAGGATGATAATATGGGATAAACTTTTTAGTTGTAATAGTTTGCAACTAAAAAATTTATCCCATATGTTTTGGCTTTCATTCTCATCTTGAAAAATATATGAATAAGGTGTTTTGTTTTGCATTTTCATATTAAAAAAACACGTGTATCATCACAAACTTGCCCCCTCTTTGTATGAGTGCTTTTACAACACCTTAACAATATGTTCAATGTTCAATGTTGATACAATCATTGATATGATGTTAAAGTGACATTGTAACAACATGTCCTGAAATGACATTGATATAATATTAAAACATTTAACATCTTATCAATATTAAATCAATGAAAAAAATATGACCAACATTGGCACAACATACATTAATAAGTCATCAAATTGATGACTATATGTTGAAGATTCAATGCTAATATGGT
>Ga0116231_10005477_pt1 | contig 24969 bp, 24 predicted proteins | sample S1TSphgellanicum_2_FD_89695 | JGI IMG/M metagenome (GOLD analysis project Ga0116231, IMG submission 89695) | Host-associated microbial communities from peat moss isolated from Minnesota, USA - S1T2_Fd - Sphagnum magellanicum MG | ecosystem: Host-associated > Plants > Peat moss > Unclassified... | reverse complement strand
ATACTCAGCAGCCTGACCATTATGAATAATTATGAGGTTCTATATGATTGCAAGGTTAAGAGCTCAAAGGCCACTCCGTATTTGGTTATCCAGGTTTATTGAGCTGAAAAAAGATCTAAGTCTTTTCCCTTCAGTATCCAATTCTAGGGTTCCTTGCCTGCAGTGACATGAGACATTCACTGGCTTGACCGTTGAGTGGCACTTGGAGGTGTCACAAGGATGAAGGTGCCAGGGTCAATGGAGCTGCCAGGGTTATGAAGCACCTGCACATGGTCTGTGGAGTCTGAAGAACTGGTGGTTGGAGTTCAACTTTGTTAGAATTGGTGCAAGCTCTTCCTATAACTCTTTTTCTCAATTTTCTTTGACTTCAGTCAATTCAGTCATGTTGATTGGAGTTCTACAACAAAGTTTAATGTCATCAGGCCAATTCTTGATATTAAAAATCAACTCCTTCAAAATTATTGGATCAACGAGGACACCAATAATGACACTTTAGGTGTAATTCTGTTTCTGTTTGTGACCCCTGCACGTTAATAATCTGTTAGGCAAGGTCAACAGTAGGGAACATTGCTTCATTATGGGTTCACAATTGCAATGGGCACCAAGTGTCTTTCACAATTCATGTGGTATCATGATTCGCCATCAACCAAAACATCAACTCTGAATTGAAAAACTCCTTTGCAGTTTCATTGTTGTTAGTTAACTGGAAAACCAAATCCAAATCTTCATGTTCACTTTCTAACATATCAGATTCAACCCATGACATGGGTGGATAACTCTAGGACCATTTATTCCAGGGATTTTCTGTCAGAATCTTCCGCAACTACTAAGCTCAAAAACACAAGTATGAATGAAAAAACCAAATGATTTTTGTTATGAAGATTTTTTTTGGGGGGGTGGGGGACTTTTGTCTTCTTTTGTTTTTGGGAACACAGTAGCAGGCTCAACTGACAAAGTGTTGGCAATACTCCCACGTCAGGCTCGGTGGCAAAGCACACAACAATATTTTCATGGCAAGGCTTTTGCCCATTTACCAGTGGGTTTGAACGCCTCTATGGTACCAAACAAGACTTGTACAATTGAGCCATCACCCTTGCAGAAAATTACCAAAATTTAACATCCATGATGATGTTGCAAACTTTTCTTCCATTGTGTTTTTCATGAAAAAGACAAAAAAGTGATTAAACACTAAAACAACTTGGTTTTTCATGTTCAATTAAAAATCTCCATCACTTCAGCACAATATCTTCATAAATTATCATCATTAAAACTATCAATTGGGCTAATGATGGGCCTTGAGTTTAAATTGAACTTTCCTTGGTCATATTTAGTGACTAAAAGCCTCACTCGCTCACTCAAGAAGGTGAAGGTTATGGAATACTGTTTGCTGGGTTATTTTATCAGTTAACTCTTGTCAGATCTTGCTGTTTTGCTGAGTTGTTGTTTCCTGTTTGCCAAATCCACTTTGCCAAGGTATATGTACCATATTGGTGTAAGCGCTGGTTCACTTTGACTGCCACAGGCAAGAGTTCTTAACTTGGTACTTACCAACCAGAGTGAGCAGTAAGATTGCTATTTGTAACCCAACATTGTGTTTCCATGCACACTGCCCCCACCCCACGCAAGCCTGATAATTGTTGGAAGGCCAAATGATGAGTACACTTCAAGGGACTTAATATTCACAATCAAGGAATATCGGTAGCTGGAGAACAACGCAGAAGATCCATCTAAATGAACACCTCAACATGGGGTTGGTAGAAGGGAATGATGGAAGTTGGTACCTAAGATCTCTCACTTGTCCATTTTCAAAGAAGAAAGGGTTCAAGCTGGCTGGGAATTTCACTCTTCCTCTCTTTGTAAGGCTTTCAAAGAAGAACAGTCCTGTACATGTAACCAAGAAACATATAATTCATTTATCATCTACATATCTTCCAAAAAGTTGTGTTTCAATGTAATCATTCAATTTGTATTTTTAAGTATTAAAATATTTGTGTTGCAAACATCAAGTATTGGGGATTTTTTTGCCTAAAAGTAAAATTCAATTGAATTTTTTATCAGGATTTTTTTCTATGCTGAAATATTATGATCACATACATCATCACAGTATATTTGACATTAAATTTATGAATTTTATTTTTTTTACTCATTTGGATCAATTTTTTTTGGGGGCGAAGTTTTCACATCCTGGCAACACAAAAAAATGGAGGTGTGAATGATACAAAGGACTTTTTATGGCCACATTATTACAAAAAGAATTCTAAAGTCATCTTATTTAGAGAATAGGTCCAACAAGTCACCAAATTACAAGAGAAAATCCAAATACTTTTTACTTCCATTCTGACCTCTAGCCAAATTTAAGTCCTCTTTCTTGTATATGATTCCCAACCCACCTACTTCATAAATTTGGAAAAGACAAAAAAAAAACTGGTCTCCACTCTCAACATTAAGGTCTGGGGTGGCAGATTATGTCATTTTTGGGACCCTACTGTACGATATAAATTTTTAGCTGATGATCATACACTAATAATAGTGACTAAAATATGTGATGAACATGATTTTTTTTAATATTACAAAAAGAAAAGAAAAAGATGTGTACCTCAAGGGCTTGGCTAGAGCATTAACACAATGGGTAGGGGCTTGACCATTCCATAGTACATACAAAGCAACCAATGAGTGTATTTATTATCTATTCCTATGCAGTAGTGCAGCACATAAGAAACCCTGTAAAGAGTACTCATAACTCATGACGTATGCATAAGAGCTGTACATTGGGCAAAATAATTGTCAAGTGTACAAAATGATTGTGGGAATTCAGATGCATGGAGATCAGTGTTTTTTTTTTTCTGTTTTGCAAAAATATGACATTTTGCCTCTGTTTCAGCCCTTGTGATGTTAAGCTGGCCACTGGTGGGAATGGGTTGGAGTTCAGCTGGTTAAAAGGGTTTTTTTAAAAAAGGGCCAAAGATTAAGGAGAAATGGAGTTCAATTAGGCGATTAGTTTTTTTTTCCAAGGTGGTTGTTTCTGGCTAAAGGGGTCAGAATCTTCTAGGATTTTTGGCTCCTGCCACCAGTTTGTTGTAGGGTTTCTGGCTTTTGCCACCAAATTGATGTAGTGTTTCTGGCTTTTGCCAATTCTTAGAAGGGTAATCCTAGGCAAGTTGGAACTTGGCAACCTTCTACTGAATCACAAAGATTTCTTAATAAAATTATACAACTAATAACCAATGACCACAATGCTCAATGGCTCATGAATCATTGGTCAAAATTCAATACAACAAACCAATGACCACAACAAATCAAAAATTGAAAACAAACAATAGACAATCACTTGTGAGGGGATCAAACCCTTTAAAATGCCCATTGCAGCATAAGTGTCTTGCAAACAAAGGTTAATTACATACAAAACCATCCATAAGCCACGTTAGAATAATCTTGTAAAGAGACAAGACACAAGAGAAAAACAACAACTTGGAAACAAGAAGTGGTATCCTGAACTTCACTTACACAAAAAAAATCAAAAAATCCAACCAACAATTGCAACTTGCACTAGACCACAAAAATTGCTGAACTGAAACTAAAAGGCCTTAAACCTAAGCTTCCACACCATATCAAGGACACTCTACTCACCATTGCTCAAATGCCTCTGCATATGGAAAATTATGCAAGTTGTAAAAAATTTAGGAAAACATTCTAACCACCACCAAACCTAGGTTGGTAGTCAATCAATTCAACAACTTGAAATTGCAAAATGCCAAAGAACTAAAGTGTTCATTCTACACTCCCAAGAACTTATGCCATGGCAAATTTTACCAATTTGAAATATTCTAGGAAAGAAGAAGAAAGAACTATGGATGTTGAAAGAATGCGCCAAAGCCAAGAGACATGATTCACATCACTTGATTTGGCTATGGTATCAACCACATTTGATTTCATTGACAACTTGAACATAGATTGTTCAATGTCAAATGTAGCTATTGGAAGCACTTTAGGCACCCACACATCATAATTTTGCCCATTTTCTTGGGGTGGCAATATGTTTCTTTAATCACATGTAGATGCTTGGAAAAACTTGCTTCTTCATTTGGTTGCAACCAGTATTGTGGGTACACCACATTCAAGTTGTCCATCACCCCATGAGTAGGAAATCTTTATTTTAACTCTTTAACAAGGCAATCAACAGCCTTTGCCATACAAAGAAACCCAAATTCATATTCCAAAATCCAATGCATGTGATTATGAATAATGAAAATGCAATACAAGTTGCAAAAATAGAAAGGATTAGGGTGAAAAATATTACCTACATAGTTTGCACCTCCATTTGTGCTATAGTTGCTACATATACATTGCTAGTCACAAATCTTGTCACACCATTCTGCAAACTTAAATGAGTAGCCCATATGTACTACTTATTCACATCAAAAACTAGGTGTTCCACACCAATGTTCAAATATGTAACCCATTTTATGATGATGGATTCATGCCTTGCACCCACCAATGCTTTGTAGGCCTCAAATGCGTCAAATTTGAACTTGGTGTTTATGTCTGTGTATAAGGAAAATATTTCCCCTTTACACACCTTAATTGGCCACAAAATCACAAATGAAAGCATCCTTCAACTAGCTGAACTTGATGAGATTGTGAATAGATTCCAACAAGGGAAGTATGGTAGCAAGCCCTAACATGATTTACACATCACAAAAGAGGTTGAAGTTTGCTTTTGCTTTCTCATTATTAAGGCTATCAATGGCCATCTTCATTAACAATGTCTTATTTTTTCCAGAACATGTTTGGCAAGGGATAACATATTAATCCATCAGGTCTTGACATTTAAAAAAATCTTAACCCCTTTCATCTCCATGACCTTTGCAAGCTTTGTAAACTTCAAATGCCTTTTAAAGCTCTTACAAAAATAGTAGTAAAGTGTGGATAATAAACCTTCAATTTCATTCACCATCAGCAAGTGAGACAAAGTTTGAATCACAAGATTGGTTTATGAACCATACAATGCACTCCCATGGAATGAAGAAGACACCCATTAGAAATTTTCTTTGTAAGCCTTGACTTGACACCTTGGAAAATAAAAACTCATCTACACCAAATGTCATTAGTTTCTTACTAGTCATATCCTTGGTTAAACCACCTTAGTTCATCAAGGTTTGCATAAGCACTTGAATCAAATTATTGGCATTTGATTTAACCACGACCTCTTCAAGGGAAAGAAGAATTGGTATGCACAACCAATTTTGCGCCACATATGCATGAACTTTAGTTGTCAATTATACTCACTTCATCACATGTTAAAGAAATGTATTGAGTAGTTGTAATAGTATAAATAACAAGTTCCAAAATGATGTTATGGATGTGTTTAATCATAGCCCAACCTACTAAATTTGTCCAATGTATTTTGGGATTCTCCTCAAAATTTAGGAACTCAAGTAGTCCCTTATGTGCCTCATATTCAAACATGGGCTTGCCATGCTTTGAAATGTGAAATAATGTGGCAAACTAAATAAGTTTTATGCATTTTTCCCCCACCACCCCATTAGTAACATGTCATAACATTGATTCCCTACACTTGCATGCATAAACAATTTCATTTTTAACATGTTTACAATCCTTACCACTGGGGCCTTCACCTCTCTCAAAGCTTTTTATGCCTTTCTACAACCAACATGTTTTTGGAGAGAGTCCCATTTAGGTGCAAAGAGCTTATCTTTCTATTCAACTTTAAAACAAATTTTGCACTTCATAATGTGCACATAACCATTATAACCAACTTATAATTTAGCCCAAACAATTTTTCTACCCATTCAACTTGAAATTTCTATGTTGAATCATAGGACCCATTTTTGTTTTGTTATTAGAGCTAATACATCGAGAGGAGGAAACAAAATAGGTGCATCAATTCCAAATAATTCTAGAGGAAAACCAAGTGGGGATGATTTTGTACATAGAGAATCAATTAGATTCATGACTAGCACATCAATTGTGGGTTGTTGACTACTAAAAACATTAGAAATGTTACAGAACCATGTAGCATTACTAGATGAAGCCATATCACCAAGAGCAATCGAGGTAAAATCAACAAGGTTGTGAGAAAATAAAAAATAAATATTCTATAATTTCATTTGTGACGACACAAAGAGGTGATGTCATCTTCTTGGACCTTAAAATCATACACAAATTAACAAAAAACAACTACAATTTATAAGTTACAACCTCCAACAATTTGAAATGCCCTAACAAGCAAGATTGTAAGTACAAAATGAACAACAAGAAATGAACATTGAATAGTAAAAATTATTAGGATTTAGGGTTCTTGAATGACTTAGTAGTTTGCCTTGAACAAGAATGAAAAACTATAAATTGAATAACAAGAAAAAGAGGTATTGTAGTTAGGATTCAAGAACCAAGAATTAAAGCTCAAGGTTCTTGAAGGGAATAAGCATGGTAAACTATGTTAATCAATGACACTTGTTACTTTTTTGGAAAGTGCCCATAAGTTATGCCTTAATATATTGGATCCATGAATATTATTTAAGTGAATGAGTAACAATGACAAGTTCTTTAACTTCATTGCATAATATTGAAGAACCACATGTTTTAATATGCGTTTAAGTACATTTTTTGGGATGCAAGTACTGAAAAGTATGTGTCTAGTTTTGCAAAATAGAGTTACAAGTACATGAAAGTAAAATATCGATTAAAATTATTGTATTTTCAAGTTGATAAAACCTTAATGTGTATGAACATAGTTTCAACTTTTCATATTATGGTCATAATCTATCAAAGTGTTAATGTAAGAGTATGTTGGAAAATTTAAACAACTAATCAATCTAAAACATACTTTTCATCCACTTTTTATATATAGAAATTCTTCAAACTTTATGTTCAACTTACAATAAACTCAATGAAGAGCTCTATGATTTCAAAATGCAAAATAAATAGGTTTTTAATATCTCTTTGAATGTGAATGTTGAAAAGAGATTATTAATAAAATTTTTGTAGGACTACTTTTTGGGTATACTTTATCACGCTTAGACCCTAAACAACTTAGTTGCTTTGAACAAAAACAACAAGTTGAACAAATAACTACTAAAGGATCAAAACTTGAGAAAATGGTGTAGCCCAAGGCCCAACAATCATGAATTAGGGTTTAGGGCTCTTAAGCAATTCAATAGCCATGACTCATGATCAAATAGGTTACAAAATTAAAGTAAGTGCACACTACATATGATATTGCAACAAGGGCCTAACAATGGGAATTAGGGTTTAGGGCTTTTGAACAATTCAATACTAAGCAGTCATGGTCGAATAGGTTACAACATTGAACAAATAAATGTATATGAATTGCAACCAAGGTCTAACAACCAAAAATTAAGGTTTAAGCTCTTGAATGATTCAAGAATCAAGAGTCCTAGGTTTACAACCAAGTTACAACATTGAACAAATAAGTGCATATGATGTTGTAGCCAAGGCCCAATAGTTGAGAATTAAGGTTTAGGCTTTTGAACAACTTAACAATGCTAGGTTTATAACTAAGTTACAACATTGAGCAAGTGCAATGCACATATGATACAAAGCCAGTAATTAGAGTTTAAGGATCTTGAACAATTTAAAAGTTAGCTACCTTGAACAAGATTGAACAACAAGTTTAAATACTAAGGATTCACTAAGTCTTAACTGTACAATGTACACCATAACATGTTCCAACTTACACCATATGCAAATAACACTAAAAAGAATTGAAACACATGATACATACCTTGGTGGTTGGAACTTGGAACCTAGAATTTCTTATGACAAATCACAATGAAACTCACAACCAAATTCTAGAATATCATCTTCCCTAATGCCCACCAACACCAATAGCCATTTCACTACCTCCATTCTACTTTGTTATGAATTTGATCTCCAACGGCAAGTAAGGTTAATGAACTACAAAACGTAGATATTGGGTCCCAAGATCCATTTATAGTTTGCAAGTTGCAAGTTGCAACTACATTCCAATTCTTGATCAAATTTTCAAGGTACATATCTAACCTCTAAATATACACATCAATGAATGCAAAAAAACCTTCACACCTTGTACTTCACTCCTTGATTTTGACTTCTAACTCCTTTAACCTCTTCACAAACTACCTTTAAGGCTTAAACAACAAACTCAACTTGTGAATTGTGATAGAACTTCAAAAGGCAAATGGGGTTTCTAATAATGTCCTTTTGCAAATGAGGGATGAAACGAAAGAAAGAAAACCTAAAAGGGGAGGGAAAGTTGGCAAATGACCTAAATTTAATCATGACAAAACAACAATCAATCAACAAAGAAGATGGGTGAAATTGTGACATGTGGTGCCATTACTACAAAAGTTGGTGAAGTAGTGATGTATATCCATTGCTATGAAGGTGACAAGTTTTCCATCCATGTATGTGATTAGACAACAACATGCATTACCTTAATACATTTTAGACAAAAAACTCAAAAAATTTATTAAAAATCAAAACTTACAAATGAACGGCCTATAATTTTTAGGAAAAAATGGCGATTTTTTGCCCAAAAAAGAAGTTCATTAATTGGAGATTTGAGAGACTCAAAAAGTTGAAACCAATCTTTGGCATATTTTTTTATTCTATTAGAACATTTGCAACAAGATGCATAAAACCATGTGTGAACCATAACTAATGGTAACTAAATGCTTAATGATCATTTCACAAGTTCCATGGTTCATTTTAGTTTCCAAAAATTGACCTAGCATTGGTGAATTTTTTTTTCCAACAAATTGTTTCACAATACAAGAGTAACAAATTCATCATATCACACATTTTGTGACACATGTGACCTTTGTCTAAGCATCTAGGGCATTTCAACAATTTTGGATAATTGTTCACAAGCTTTTAAAACATAGAAGGGGGGGAAAAAATGCCAAAAAATAATAACAATTTTCTTGTAACTTCCTGCACATCAATCAAGACCCAAAGACCAAAAATGGTTAGAAAAACAACACATTTTGGGATTGAATGTGTAAGATTACAACAACCAAAAAACCCATTGAATTCATAAAAAGACCTACAAGATTGCTAAAAACAAAATGGGGAGTGATTAAAACATGATGTCACAAAACTTTGTTGTTGCTATGGGTTTGTGGTTATGTTGAATGAGTTTGGGAGCTCCCAAGAAGACATTCTATAGAAGGCGTTGGAACTTTACAAATCAAAACACCAAAGGCACACTATTTTCTTCTTCATTAATTGATGGCTTGTGTTGAAGGATGTGCTTAGTTGGGTAGACATGTGAAATGATTTGAAAAAAATTCCACCAACAAAGAGATGCACATGTGATATAAAAAGGCAAAATAAATAAACAATGTGCTCCTTTAATGAGAATAGCTAGGAGGTTGAAGCTATGAATGTTGTGGTCAACACAATTACAAAATGACCATAAGAAGCAAAACGGGCAAAGGAAGTAAATAGAATGAACAAATTGAATGAAAACGCCACGTGAGCTCAAGTGTGTGGAACATAGGATATGACTACAATTCTAAAAAAGGTGATGATTTTGGATGAGGCGAACATGATGCAATTATTTATGTTGCCAAATGAACAACTTGTTTCACTTAATGTAAAAGAATATTTTCAAATACTTTATAATGAAAATCTTTTAACATTACAACCTTGTTTCACCCTTTTGACATTTACCACACTAACAATGACTCCACCTACAAGAACGATGAACCCATTTGCTTCAACTCCACTTGCAACAACAATTGCAATTTAAACAAGGACCAAAATTGACCATTCAAAAGATAACCACTAGTGGGGGACAAAATAATTTGAATCTATGGACATGACAAAATTGTTGGATTAAAGAGGAAAAACATTTAACACATTGCAAGCATTCAAAAGGACACAATTGAAAAAACAATTTCTTTATTTTGATGTATGATTGTTGTTTTGGAATGCCTACAAGTGTTCAATGACATCATTCATTAATTGATAATGCAATTCTATGTTTTTAATGTGTTTGTGTGCCTTGCCTAAGATTAACAAAAGATAATCCTTGTTTGATTTGAATAATTCTACCATATTTAAAGCTCTTTAAATTTTCATTACATTCATCCTTCAAAATTGTGTTGTGAAACAACATGCTCACCATGAGGATGTTTGAGATGATCTCTTGGTCCCATAGTTGAGATGGATTTGCAATGATTTGAAAGTGAACTTGTAACATCACAAATGCACATGTATTTCCTACAAGATGCATATGCAATAACAAAGTGAGATTCTTTTTCCCCTTGGGGTTTGTGAATGATTTGCACAAAAATGGACTAATGTGAATGTTAAGGGCAAAATTGTGTTGTTTTTATTAAATAGACTAGATAGAGGTATTGGATAGAGAACTGTGTTGTCCGTATTGGACAAAGTGGACACATGTAGTTTCAATGATTGATAAGGTGGACAAAAGTGAAGGGTGACTATGTAGGATTAGGAATCTGAACAAATTTTTAGAAAAGCATTATGAGGAAGGAAGATTATTAGATTTATTTTTTGGAAGAAAAATTAGGATATGAGAAAAAAATATTTTTTAATGGAGAAGCTCACTTGTGAGATTAGAAAACAATTTTGATGAGAAAGAACAATGTTACTACAATATGTTTTTGTATTTGTATTTCCTATTTCATTTTAATATGAAGGTTTAATTTTGTTTTAAAATCATTACATAAATTAGTGTTGTACAAATTTGTGCTTTGTAATGAATCTTTGGTTGAGTTTTGTTTTGTTTCTCAATTTTGTAGTTTGTTATAAAACATATTGTGTATATGAAAAAAAACATGTTAGAGAACAAATTTCAAAATGAACACAATGTTTAAAATATTAGTGTTTACCAATGAATATATTCTTTCAATGAGTAGATGATACCAAACATACTCATTGCCATTGACCATGAATGTGACATTTGACCCAACACCTTGCAAGAAATCAAGAAATATATAAGGATGTTTTTTTTCCTTTTCATTTTTCAAATTTTGCTAAGTTAGTTTATGTATGATCACCACCTTGGCTACATCACAAATTTAAATAAATCAACAAACAAATAAATAAAAACATTGGTTCCTTTCCCTCTATAATGCCTCCCATACTACAAAAAGAAAAAGAGAAATTGTATTAGTTACAAACTGGATTTCAAGTTTCAACTTCTAGTTACAAGTTTGAATTTGGTATTTATGTCTATATTTTCCCTTCTTTCTTGGAATACAAAACAGATTTTATCTAGCCTCCTTGATTTCAAATTTTCCACAAATATTCACAACCAGAAAAAGATTGTTTCCTTCTTTCACTTGGGCCATGGCCCTAAGGGGATGGCAAGAGGCTCTCAGCCACACTAGCTTCAGCTTGTGCTCTCGGACATGAGTTATTCCATCTTTCAGGAACCGAATCCACATTTCTTGTGTCAGGGAATTTCCTTCTTTTGTTCCATTGTCAGGCCAATGATTCATGATGATAGTTGGAAAACAATGGAGATACAAGAAGGCATCAAAACCCTTGGAAAAACTCCATGATTGAGCTCCGAAAGACAAAACCAATGTTGCAAGGAGTTCCTCTGAACATTCTGATGAGAGGGTGGGTGTAAACAGTAGCACTCTCATTGTAGATATGATACTGTACTGCAGATGTGGCTCACAACTATGGCATGCAAGGATTAACTTGGGCGTTTCTAGTTTCTACCAGTGTTGTGTGGTTATTTGAATAGTATAAGAACCACCAGTTCTGGTTATGCTTCACAATGTTTTGAAAAAAAATACCAGAGAACTGCTGGTCAAGCATGGTTATGGATCTTAAGAACCGTCCTGATAACTGTCGGGGGTCTGTTCCTGATTCTAAATAATGGTTGGTTTCCAGTTTCTACTCTTGCAACTTCTGAATATCTTATTGAAAAGCACAAAGACAAGGGAGTGGGAGTGGTGGGCTTTTTGTCATAGAGTTCACACCAACCCACAAAAGACCAAAAAAGTTGAAAAGAGGATTAGGTAATACCTTTTTTCTTGTAGAGGATTTGGTCTACCCTCCAAGCTTTGATATTCTTCTCTGCAGAAGCTACATAGTCACATTACACAGTTTCAAAGTACAGTATACTACTTTTGGTTGTAGTATTGTCTTAAGTCTTTGCCATTTGGTTCACCCTGACGTTCAAGGGTTAAGTGATGGACTACAAAAGAGTGCAAGGGCCCATTCTATCTCAATTAGGTTTCTATTTTAAACAAGATCTTATTAATATTTATGCTTGGTTTGCAGTGCACACAAGAGCCTCCTATCTTCCCAACAGTTCCATGATTTGTAGATTGGGTTGGTTGAATTAGGTGCCCAATTATTTGCTTTTGTAAGCATTGCAAATTACAAATTGTATTCCATAGTATGTGGTAGTGACAAGCCTTATAAAGTAAGAGTAAGTTTAGTGTAGAGGTAAGGCACTAGGTAAGGGCATTCCCAAAAGAAGAAGGGGCCTAAGACAAAGCTGTAGTGGAGTACAGCCCTTTGGGCAATATCCCTCAACCCCAGCCCAGGATGCTTACAAATTTGTAAGATCTTGCAGAACAGTCAACAAGACCTTACAAATTTGTAAGCTTCCTGTTTCTAAGAAAAAGGCATTATGTGTGTCAAGACCCTCCCTGGATTTTCAGGAGTAGCACTTAAATCCAAGAAGGGTCTCAGTGTAAACCTTTCTCCTATAAGTGAATATCCCTCTTTGAAAAGAGAAATATTATGCTTACTCCTTATGAATCTTACACCTATTACAAGTTAATTATTAAACTTATAAGACCCCTCCCATCCTTAACAAGTAGATGTAAGAACTTTCGTGTGCTTTTCTGGTGCTTCATGATCTATGTATATTGAAATTCATGGTAACTTTCGCCTCCTGCTTCACAATGATTAAAGCCCACAGGTGAGGGATATTCTGAAAATACAAGGCCTCACTCAACTACCACCTAATCATTGTGTTTTGAAAGGATTTTGTGATTCAATGAATGTGATGAACACCCATAAAATAATTTAGCCAAATTTTGCTACATATTGGATGTTCAAGTATTAAAAACACTCCAGACCAGAATTTTAGGTTTTAAGCTCAGTAAAGCCCTTGGCAGCAGCAGGCTTTACTGGAGTCAGCACCACCTCATATAGGCCCATATTGTGATAAAGCACCCTACATCAAATACACTAGGGAATTTCTCCCAGTGGATCTCTTCTTCACTTTACTTCAACAAAGCATATCAATACTCTAGTGACTGTAGTTGTTGCTTTTATTAAACCCTCTCACTCACTCCCTCACTCACTCACTAATTTGGAAATCAATGTCACCTTACTTATTATTAGGCATTTTTACACCAGCCAAACTGGTTTTAAAAAAAGAAAAAAAAATGAAGAAAATTTGTTCTTACTTGATGCGACAAAATCAAACCCAGAGAACACAGCCATTGAGCTGCTGCAATGGACTTCTCTCTTCTCCCCTTTTTGAAAAGAAAGCAAATCTGAAAAGAAAACCAAGTCTCATCAGGAGCTCACTTCTAAAATTAATTAGTAGTTTTGGAGAAAGTGATTTTTGATCTCATCAGGAACAACTTCCAAAAACTTACTTCTTTTTTCATAATTTCCAAGGAGATGAGTTTTGGAAGAACACTCAAAAAACCTTCCAAAATTTAGTAGTTTTTGGAGAAGTGATTGATCTCATCATGAACTTCCAAAACTGATGAGCAATGATGGGATTGAGTTTTTTTTGTTATTTAAAAAAAAAGAAGTATTTTTTGCAGATTTTGAAGTCTAGCTCTGTTGTGGGATTTGATGTGAGAAGAGGAGAAAAGAGGAGAGAGAGATCAAATGAGGCGAGAGATGGGTTTTTGAGCTCTTGAGGCGGGTGATAGTAGTAGGAAAGCAAGTGTGTGCGGTTTTTGTTTGGGGTTTTTGTGCAGGAAAGGAAAACAAGAGTAAGATTTGGGTGGGGGGAGGGGCGCGATGAAGCTGCAGGTGCAGAAGTTGACGGATTTTGTTGAGAAATCGGGGCTTTGTAAGCACACTTCATGTTGGAAAAGTAGTTGTAATGTGCAGGTATGGGGCACTTCTGTGATCGTCGCTTGCAGTGTCGGGGTGCTCTTGTTCTGTTTCGTATTCGTGGATTTGCGAGACTTCGTTTCCAAGACCACGACGCCCATCTTCTTGCAGCTGGGCTTTCGCTCGGATCCAGACAATAGTAGTAGTTTGCTCCAGTCTCAGCAGAACTCCGATACCCAAGTGTTGCACGAGCTGAGCGGGTCTCCGGAGGTGACATTTCACCAAAACCCAACACTCCTGGAATCCGACCCATCGGCCCAATCGCAGCAGAATGTCATTGTGAGTGGTGGTACAGTCCGCGGCTCGGGATCTGTGACGAATAATGATCACAAACAGGAGCCGGACATTGCAGCCACTCCTGCTAGTGAATCTGCAATAGTAGCATCAGTAGAGAAAGATGCAGCTGAAGTTGAAGTGATTAGATCCGGACCGGTGCAGGACAATAACAATAGATCAAAGCTGGCGGATTGCAATCCTGGCGCAGGAGGAGAATGGGTTTACGATGAGTCTTACCCTTTGTATAGATCCAAGAACTGCCCTTTTGCGGATCCGGGATTCAGATGCGAAGAGAATGGTCGCCCGGATCTGGACTACATGAAGTATCGATGGCAACCGAATGGCTGCGACCTTCCCAGGTATGTACCTAACTAGGTCTACATTGCTTCCAGGTTGAATCCTTCTCTGCAAATCTAAGAAAGGGTAGAATTGCAGGTGTGTGTGACAGAGTTTTGTTTGTTTTCCAATTTTGTGATGTAGCCAGGCGCAACCATGCACAAGAGGAAAGAGCCAAATCATTTGCCTACAGGTCAGAGAGGACAGTAGACATGCAGGAGGTGATGGATTTCATAGTGAATAACTTGTACTGCAATCTAGAGATCATGCTTTGAGATTTATGCCATCAGATTGTGTTGTACGGGGTTCTTGGTTGCAGGTTCAATGCAATGGATATATTGGAGAGGCTGAGAGGTCAACGAATGGTTTATGTTGGGGATTCAATCGGACGGAACCAGTGGGAGTCAATGCTGTGCATGCTTGCTGAAGGTGTAGAGAACAAGACTCGGATCTATGAGGTCAATGGTGAAACAATTTCAAAGCATACAGGCTTCTTGTCTTTCAAATTCGAGGACTACAATTTGACAGTGGAGTATTACCGGGAGCCATTCCTGATTCCTCAAACAAGACCCCCACCGAATTCGCCCCCCAATGTAACATATGCCCTGATTGTTGATCAACCTTGTTGGTCTTCTTCCAAATGGAAGGGTGCTGATATCTTGGTGTTCAATGCTGGCCACTGGTGGACGGACCAGAAGATTCGCAATCAGTTACTATGCACCACCACCTTTGTTTAAATCTGCTTTCCATTTGTCTTGTGAATTGCCATGTACCATTTTCTTATTTCACCTTCGAGCTGCTTTCTTTCTGACTCACACTTGCAGGCCTTTTGTTGTATGATTCATCTCTCTTGCATGCAGTCTGAAAAAGTGGTCCTCTCTCACTTGGATTTCATAAGCTTGCATTCTTGGAATTTGGGTCTTCAATTGTGTTGTGCAAGACTTGTGTAACATATAGATGTGCGATTGGCCGGTTCTTCTTTTGCAGGGGCTGTTATTTTCAAGTGGGAAATGAGATAAACATGGACATGGACCTTGAGACTGCATTTGCAAAATCACTGCGGACCTTGGTTGAATGGGTGGATGCTAATGTTTCACCTAAAACACAGATCTTCTTCCGAAGTTTTGCTTCAGTACATTTTAGGTATATTCTACCCACCAGATTAATCTTGGTGTTTGGTGCATTGTCCAGTATTACAGTTGGTTTTTTTGGATTCTTGTCAAGGCCTTTTGACATAGAGGAGGTGATGATGAATTGAGGATCATGTGCTGGACAGGGGAGGTGCATGGAATACTGGGGGCCATTGCCATGAGGAGACACGCCCAATGTCAGAAGAAGAGGCAAGAGCAGAGTGGGCAGAGCCTTGGACCAACAAGGTCATGATGAATGAAGTACTAGGGCATAATAATACAGAGACAGGGCATGATGTGACGTACATTGACGTCACAACATCAACCAATTACAGATCAGATGCACATTCTGGCTTGTACTACATGGACAACAGCATTAGCAAAACACCCCTCAACAAGCAAGACTGTAGCCACTTTTGCCTCCCTGGAGTTCCTGATACATGGAATGAGCTTCTGGTTGCATCCTTGTTGTCTCAAGGTAAGGGTGCTTGGGGACAACCCATCAGGTTCTAAAGACTGGTCACCACTTCTTGTTGTTCTTGAGATTTTCTGTAGCTTCCTTAGTTCTTCCCTGAGCTACCCATGTCACCCTCCTCCTACACTCATGATTATTAGGCAACAGCATATTTGTAAAGTACCACTGAAATGTGTATACCTAACACAGGGTTCATTGCAGTTGCAGAGTAACTGCAATTGGTTTTTCTTTCCAATTTTGACAAAGAGAAAGTCAATGCAAAATTTATTCAATTTCTTCATTTCATTCAAAGAATTTTCACCAGAGTTAGAGGTTTCCATTTGGTTTTGTATCATGAGTTTATTCAGGAAAGCCAACTAGTGACTAAACTCATTTTGAAATTCTTGTAACTTCTAGATTCCAACTTCATCATTTGAAGCCTTGCACTGTGCCCTCAATGTGCTCATCTTGAGAATGCCCATGACATTGCAGTATTAGCGTCTTTTGTAAGCGGTACACCCAGCATGTTTTGTGTGATGTCCATATCAGTGCAAGTCCACTTAGGGTATAAACAGTAGTTTGGACGAAGTTTAGGCTTCAAATAGACTGAAATTGAAACTCAGTTTGGTAAATATGCACATAATAGAGGCTCTCCAAAAGTGCCATTACAGAATTTTCATTTGATGCTATTTCGTGGCCCTTCATTATTTCCTCTACTTTGTATATTTTGAAATGGGTTTTGGCTTTCACCGCTTGTTTTGAATGGGGCATTGTATTACATTTTAAGAAGACTATTTATAAGGGTAGCATTTGGTGATTTAGTGAAAAATTATGAGGTAAATGCCTATAACAAATTGATAAATGGTTAAACATGAATCTATGATGCTAGTCCTCATTCCATGTGGGACTTTCTCTTTTTGATCACCTTTCAAAAGTAATAGCTAGAGTCTAGGAGAGAAATGCTGTAACACCCACTGGTTATGTGATCACTTTCAACAAGCAATCAATTTTGAAGGTAAGATGCCAGTTTCTGATGTTATGTCAAGGGAAGGTTTCAAAGTGACTGCATAACCAGTAGGTGTTACAGCACTTCTTTCCTAGACTCTTGCTATGTGAACAACTTGATTGATTGTTCACCATGACCAACACAAGGGCACACACTGGGTAAGCACTAAAATTGCACAAAAACAGATGAAATTTATCAGCAACATTGGAGTCAAATTTTTGGCTGTGACCTTTGTTTCATCATGAACCCAAGAAGCCAATTGTAGAAATCTCTAATAAAGTTCTGGTGAGGTTTTACATGTACTACTATTTGCCTTTCTTTTGCTTCATGTGTTGAGCTTCTAACAACAAACTGGTGAGCCATGTTGTAAGGATTCATGCTTTCAAGAAGAGCAGGACAGTTAGAGCCTTGGGAGATGCTTTGGACCCACTTCCGTATAAGAAAATTCACCACCTGCCAAGTCAAGGACACCAGTGGTGAGTACAATAGCATATTTGTGTTAGGAAGGAACACAAAGTCACCTTGCATATACTGGCCTTGAAACTACCTAGAAGGAAGCCACAGATTGCAACAGCAGCCATTGTCAACAATCATTACTCACAGAAACACTGAAATTTGCATGTTCGGTAAAACTTCTATGCTGTTGTCATCAACCCAGTCAATGCAGGTAGAGCAGAAATGTTGCTTCAGAGAGGAATCAGTTTTGCAACACCACTGTGAACTCTAAACATGCCTTCACCTTCTTGGGAAGAGAGATCAAAGAATTTGAACCAACTAGATAAATCTCCAAAATATGTTACAAGCACAATAGAGAAAAGCAAAATGATGGCAAGAAGAGAAGAGGCCAGAATGTCACCTCTGGAGCTTCATGGTGAGGGCAATGGCCAACTGGACTAAGTTCATAGTATACTGCATCTGGAACATGCTGCTTAACTCGCTGACCCCAAAATGGCACAACCCAGGGATCCTCACGCCCATATATCAAGCACAAAGATACTTTCTCTTTTCTCAACCTGTGCAGCACAAATGGTGTTTTAGTGGGCAAACACAATTTCTTAAGATCTGGCACTGCAGTTTTACTTTCTTAAGGAAAGCTGTAAATAGTAAGGAGATGTAAAGTAATCTGCAAATGACAATGTTGCTAGACTATGCATACAATTAGGTGGATCCAGATAGCGTGACTTTCCCTAGAGGCCGTTACTGGTAGGGATAATGACATTCAATGTGTATGAACTCTGAACACTTGTGTGTGTCAAAACCAGCACTCCTACATGAGAAATGTGATTTCATGTGCGCAAGTGAGGTTTTGGATATAGAACTCACCTTATCAAATTCTCTGTAAAGTTTGAATATGCCTTAGGGGCAAACAATATTGAAGCAAATGCAGCACCAGCAGCTGGATGGTCGGTGGCTTCCACAATTTTATCCACTAAATTATCACTCAATGCTGAGTGGTCCTTATACACAAGCTCCAGCAGTGACCGAATTGTTTGAGGTTTCCTTAGAAGATTCCACCTGTTCCCCCACCACCCAAAGTTCAACAGGTTCACAGCTTAAAACCTGTGGTCAACATGGTGTAACATAGGGGAACTGGTTCATCCCACATGCAGTCTATAAACAGAAAGTGTACTTCACAGAACTCAACTTTCACCCAGTTTGGTCTGATAGGTAAGAAGATTAAGAAGAGAGCAGTTAGCAACTGACAATTTAGGTAACTCCACAGGAAACATTATAATTCTGCCAAGAGTGAGGAAAATGGAAATGTGTTGTGTCCTCTGCAAGAGAGCTTCACGTGAAATACAAAATTAAGTTCCAGAGGAAGGGTGAAGAATATATGTTCTTGAGAAGAAGAGGCCAGAACAAAAGCTCTAAGAAGAGGCATACCATAATTGAGTTAGTGTCCTTGCATAGCCAGGAACTGGAAGAAGACCTGCCCATGGGATGAGCTTGGCTAATAGAGGAAACCGTTGGGCGTTTGGCATGAATGACCAAAATGGTGTAGCATTCATCAAGACAATTCCTTGCACAAGATTGGATGATGTTGCAGCAAAGTAGGTGCCAACGTAACCCCCCAGTGAGTTGCCTATGACATACACTGGCTCACCAATCACCTACATGACCATTAGACTTTGTTCAGTGACATAAACACAAGCATTCATGTGGGTCCTACCTTGTAACGATACTTCCATTGCAAGTTGTGTTATGGCACACTGACAAAGCTAGAATGTGGAGCTTACCATGTCAAACTAATGAAAAGCCCCATTTTGGTGAAAAGAATGAATCTTGGGTAATATGGATTCAGAGCGACCACAAGAACTGGAAACCATAAGAGAGACCAATATACCTGGTCAACAAAACTTTGAACTTGTTCACGCCATAAATCAACTGAGTAGACAAGCTCTGCAGCCCATGGCTCTGCAACTGGACCAAACCCCCAACCCCTAGCATTTACCTGTGCCTCTATGTTCTCCTCTACAACAACATCCAGTGGAGCTGGATCATGCGAGGGCCAGGACTTGCCCTGCCCAATAAAATCTAGTGCCCACACCCGATACTCCTGACCAAAATCTTGTAGCTGCTGCTCATAATGAAATGAACCAACTCCAAAGCCTGGTAATAATAATAATGCTGGTGCACCTGTGTTCTCACTACCTGCTTTTTGATAATGTATATGCCATTTGTGTCTCCACTCCCATATGTGGCTGCTTGTTTTTGTCCTCTGTGCATCATTTAGTTCCAATGCCTTCAAGAAAGTCATCATCCCTTGGGTACCATCTGTGGATGTTGATGTGGTCTCCACATCATCTGACCCCTCTCTTCCTCCACCACTTTTTTCTGTGGTACCACTTCTCACCATTATGTCCATGTCAACTGTTGCCTCACCTGTCTCAACATGAAATCCGTGTACATCCAATACCTCCTCTACAGGATCTGCTGTCTGCCCACCTGATTGGTAAGCAGCAGTCTCTGATGCTTTTTTCAAATTCTCTGGAGCTGAGAAGGCACATACTGTGGTAGACATTCTCAACCCCAGTACAAGGAAATCTGCACAAAATCTATTATTGTGTCAATACTTTTTCCCTTTGCAACAGTCCTCATCTTTCATGACTGCAGCAACCCTGGAAACTTTGGTCATTCTGGAAAGCCTTGTTTCCCACAGGACTACTACACATGATAGGAAACACCAGTTTTTACACCACATGCCTCAAAACACAATTGAGAATTAGGGTTTGGACAGAACAAAATGTGCAAGGCATGATGAAAACTGCCAACTTCATGAAATTGATCCCAGTACAAATTCCACACATTTTCTTGTAGAAAATCTGAGCAGGACTACAAAACACTCTGCCAAATGACATCGTATTACGCTACCCAATGTGATTGCCCTAATGGGTAGCAGGGAGCACAAGGGTGCTACCCAATGTCAATCCCAGTGGGTAGCAGGAGAACATTCTGCTGTAGAATGTGAGCCCTAAATGGGTAGCAGGAACAGAATCTGCTATAGAAGAGTGAATAATAGGCCACACACTAAAGACCCACTTTCTGGAGATGATCAAGGTTCTGAGTTCTGACCCTTCTTGCCTTCTTCATCTAGCCATTCCAGGACCTGATGTGTGAGATTTTATAACAAATTCCAACAACAAAGCGTGATAGTTGTTCACCTGGAGCAGCATCGAAGAAGCGAGAAATCCTATTCCGATTCCCATTGTGGGTCGAAGCTCTGAAGAGCTTACCGCTGCCAATTTTCCTCCATTTCAGTCGCAGTTTCCGCGAGTCTGCTGCTCCGTGTACATTGAGACCAATGGCACGGGATTGCAATCGTGGAGAGGGACAACACACCGACACACACTTAGAGCCCATACTTGCGACCACCCTACACTCCATCTCGTCAATTTTCTTCTGCAAAAACAATCGCACCCGGTTTTCCAAGGCTGGGCACATGCACAGCTTAAAGGGGCAATCACTTGGAACTCCAGCAACACTTCTTACACTGGTGTGTATTTGATATTTAAGTTATTTTCATCAATTTCTGGATTTATTCTTTTTATTTATAACTTTTGTGTATGTGTATACATTATGATTGATTTTGAAATGATTTTTTATTTTAGTTTTCTTGACTTTGTTTTGATATGTATTGAATGTATTTTTTATCAGTTTTTATTTTTGTTTTGCATATGATTTTTTTTGTAAAATCATGGATGATGAAGGCCACATATGTGGACTCATTTTATAATGAGTAATGAGATGACAACTATTGTAGCTCCTTCATTGCTGGAAGGATCTTCATCATTCATGGTTGTTGCACCTCCATTGTTGTAATTATCAATTGTCAAACGGTGTCATAAAAAGGAAAAAAAACAGTGGATGATGAAGCAAATGTTGGAGGGAGAGAGAGAGTGATATTATTCTTACTAACATCCTTGACTTATATGAAGAGGGTGGAGGCATCTTGTTTGTCATTCAAACATTGGACACACATTCGCACCGAACACCATCGTCAATTGTCGAATGAGTGTCATTGAAAAGAAGAATAAACCAAGAACAAAACCGAGAAGATGAAAAATGAATACTGACATCCAAAAACTTTGCCTGAAGAACAAACCAAAAGTAGTGGATCAACATGGTCATGGTTTACCCTAATAACAACTATTATGGAAGGTTCTACCAAAGGAGATGGTCCACCTAGCGGGGTTGATCACAACATTATGAAAATGATCAAAGAGGATGAACATGAAATTCCAAACACTCAAGCATTCATACCTACACCTTCAAATGATAAGGAGGTAAGAGATGTGCCACTTCCCGAAACTTTTGTTAATACAATGGAAGAAGGTACAAATACTTCTTTTCTTACCCCAAACAGTGCTTCTTGCAAATTGCTCGAGGTTTCTAGCACAATAGCATTTTGAAATGAACATTGATTGCAAATGCCAATTATTTGGCAGAAGCCATGAACAAATTTGCAGAAGGTTCTATTAATGTTGAGAAACATTAATTAAAATCTAGGGAAAGAATGACAGCTTTGCTTATCGAATCCAATGAAAAATTGGCTATCAAGCAAATGAAATTTGTGCTTGAAAGTCGAAAGCTTGAGTTAGAATCTCATGCACAAGCTTAAACAATTCAATTCGTAATTGTTGTCGCAACCCTAGCTTTGGGCTCGCGACCAAGGCAAAGGGGTTACAAGGTTGCGGGCCAAGAGGAAACTCGGGAGTCAAGGTAAAAAGGCTGCAAAGGTGCGTGCCAAGAAAAAGCTTGAGACAAAAAGAAGCCCGGGAGTCACATCACACACTCCCGGAAGTGTTAGAAAATGTGAGGGAGTATGAAGGAGTGAACCCTCACACTCCCAAAATAACTCCCACTTTGGGAGATGGAGTCCTGGTGGACTCCCGAAACTTCAAAAAGCAATTTCAGGGGTCAAAACTCCATGGCTTGTGACGTTCTTTATATCATTGAAAAGTCCTTGGAACGTAAATGTCTGAAATGGGTTCACATTGCTCATTTGGACATCTGAAACACAAGTTATGGCTAAAAGAAGGGCCAGGAGTCAAACTGCCAGTTTGACTCCCAACCACAAAAATTCGAGAATCGACCCAATTTACTTGGCTGCAGAGGGCGTGCGACATATCGTTGAAAAACTTTTGACGAGAGCTATAACTTTGCTTTGGACTGCATCGCGATCCGAGGTCTGCTCGCAAAGTTATGGGGTTCCAAAGTTGTGGGAGTCCCATTTGGCACAATTTTGGGACTCCCACTCGGGAGTCTCGGGAGAGAAAAACCATTTGGATGTAGGCTCCATGGCCAGCCACAGAGTATACTATAAGGGGGAAGGTGGTGGCTTCCCCCGACTCCGGGCCGTGGTAAGTCTAATGTGTCCGTGTTGCCCATGGCTCATCCTAGCACCAAAGGTGCTCCAACTATGCACTAACCACTTTGTATGGGTTGTGTGCAAGCCCGTGTGAGTGAATGAAGCTTGTCAACTCTTCCTAGTCCCATCCCAGAGCTCCAACACACCTTTCTATCCCTAAAAGTGTTGTGAGCTAGGGAGTGTGCCCCGACTCCTCCCTCTTCCGCTGGCTTCTACTTGGACTCACATTTGAGTCCTTCAAGGAGTTGGGAGTGCATCAATTGCCAAAATGTTTGGAGACATTTTACATGTTTTTAAATGATTTAAATATTTGTCAATGTGTGATTTTGTGTAAAGAAGCAATACATTAATTAATTTTTATTTTATTTTATTTGGTCATTTAAGAACAAAGTTGAATAATTTTTTATCTTTTAATTTTTTTCAATTTTTCAAATTGCATTAATTAATAAAAGTCCTTATCCAATTGTGGTCCAAATTTCAAGGAAATTAAATAAAATCTTAGATATGTTGCACTTATTTTACCAAAGTAGGTTTTTTGTGGAATTTTTTGAATTTTTTCATCTAAAAATAGAGTTAAATAATTTTTTTCTTTTCATTTTTTTAGTTTTGTAAATTACATTAATTATGAAAACTCCTTATGCACTTACGATCCAAATTTCAGAGCAATTGAAAAAATCTTAGATTTGATACATGTATGTTACGAAAGTGGGTTTTTTGCTAATTTTTTTGCATTTTTTCATCTAAAATAGAGTAAAATAGTTTTTTCTATTTTCATTTTTTTCTAGTTTTGCAAATTGCATTAATTACTAAAACTTTTTATGCATTTATGGTCCAAATGTCAGAGCAATTGAAAAAAATCTCAAATCTAATGCATGTCAACGCAATTGATAAAAATCTCAAATCTAATGCATGTCAACGCAATTGATAAAATCTTAGATCTCATGCAAGTGAAAACACATTATGGGGGACCGTTTTAAACAAAAAAATCTATTTTTAAAAATATGTTTTGATATATTTTAGGGGCAGTTTTTCCTTGATTTCATCTAGCATTTTGATAAACATATCAAATGGATTTTAATATAAAGGCCTCCAACATAATTCTTGTCAACCTTCAAATGAAAATAATTTTTCAACAAAATATTTTTTTTCAACACACTTATGTTCTATTAGAATTTGTCCAAATTTTTTTTATGAAATCACATGTGTCAAACTTTTCAATTGTAATTGAAATGGTACAATCAATTCATATTCAATATATGATTAGGTACTTCATCAAATTAAATGCAATTATTTGAATCATTTTTAAAGTATATTTGCACTTTGCAGTGTATTGTGATAACATTTAAATTTTCATAAATATACTTTTTAATCATTTAATATTTTTAAAAAATGTAATTTCTTTTGACAATTTCATTATTTGGCTATTGAATTACTTTATTTTGAATATAATTTATGAAAACCTCTTTTATTATTGGCTCGTCAAAAATTAAAAGTTGCATAGTTTTGAAAAATAGTATTTGTGACAACATTTTTTGGCCATCATAGTGTGCTTTCACCCATGCACCTATATTACCAAAGTAGGTTTTAGTGGGTGTTTTTGAATATTTTTATTTAAAAATAGAAGTAAATAACTTTTTCTCTTTTCATTTTTTTTTGTTTTGCAAATCGCATAATTTGATCAAAGATATCTAGTTCTTATAGAGGGACTAAACTTCACATAGGTTGAAGATAATTAGGCTCATTCACAAAAACCCTTGTAACCTAAAATTAATATTGATCAATAATGGATGGGATAATT
>Ga0116231_10005476_pt1 | contig 24969 bp, 20 predicted proteins | sample S1TSphgellanicum_2_FD_89695 | JGI IMG/M metagenome (GOLD analysis project Ga0116231, IMG submission 89695) | Host-associated microbial communities from peat moss isolated from Minnesota, USA - S1T2_Fd - Sphagnum magellanicum MG | ecosystem: Host-associated > Plants > Peat moss > Unclassified... | reverse complement strand
AAGTCCTTTGAGAGCCCCCAACCAAAGAGAGCAACAGTGAAGCTGCGAGTGGAAGTATGCAAGCCCTGCATCCCAATCACGAGTAGCCACTATCAATTAATAGTGTCTTTGCCAACCTTTAGTGGGAGGGTTCATTTGCCAACTCATGCACTACATTATTTTGTGCAAGAAGATAAGCAAAACAAGCGCCAAATAAAGCTTGATTTGGAGGTGGGTGGGGTGGGGGTGAGGAATAACATGTCATTAGAGATTTTTGGAAAGTTGAAAGCTCGCCCCCACCCCACCCCCCAAAATGGACCAAAACTTTTAAGAGTGATGAATGTGAATGACTTAGAGCACCGCTACTCAATATGTGGTCCGACAAAATAAAAAATATGAAGAAGATTTGGAGCATTTTGTGATTCAGGAACACACAAAAAAAAGTCTAGAGGAATTCGGTTGGAAAGAAATTTTTGGTGGTCATCCCCAAAACCAGAATTTGAAGAAAGAAGAAGATGATGATTTGGAGCATATTCTGATTCAAGAACATAGAAACAAAAGTCTGGTGGAATTGGTTCGAAGAAAGACTTTGCAGTAGTATTTTGCAAACTGCCTTTCTTCAGCCAAATTATCCTGACCTTTTGAATCCAATATATTTATGCATAGTGGAGGTATCCGCAAAGTTAGGAAAAGACAACACCAGTACCTTGAGTTTGGTCATAAATAAGGTGAGACTCAAAGAAAACCTGCCAAAAAGCACATTAACATTCAAGGGTGGGGGGGGGACGTTTGAAAGCCATCAATTTTGACAGTTTTCTGAGTTTCACCCTTTTCTTTTATCCTACTATGCTAATATGCTAAGATTTTGCATTTCATACCAAGTTTCAACATTTCATACTGAGACTTAATACAAATTTCCTTATTTTATGGATATCACTAAAAGAGAAATTAGGGGGTGAAAGGAGGCCCAAAGATAGGGTGAAAAAAGGGTGAATTTACAGATTTCTATAATATATTGCAAATGTGGCTAATCAAAAGGAATTCATTGGGGAAGGTTTCAAAGGTGATAAAACCTTTCTCTTGAACATTTTGCTTGCAAAATGAGTTTACCAACTAGTATATATATATATAATTTTTTTGGTGGTGATTTTCACCACTTGGCAACCCCCAAAAAAAGCTATGCAAAGGGCCTCAATTTCTAGCTATCATATTTGAAAATGTTGCCAATATTCAACTATTTGCACTAGGCTTGTAACCATTTGCAAGATCAATAGTTCGCATTTGTCACCATCACTGACAATTTCAGTCCACCATAAGATGCCATATGTCCCCACCCCCATTTGCCACAATAATACAAGTGTAGATTTATAGATTACCCTTAATGCAAAAGTAATTTTTTTTGTGGAAATAGGTTTGTAGGGTGAAAGCTAGGGTTAGGTGCTAGAAGTTAGAACTAATGATTTTTTTTCCCCGACAAATTTTGGTCGTTTTTCAACAAAAAATTGTGAATTTTTTTTAAAGGTAAATTTGACAAAAATTCTTAATTTAAAAAAAAAATTGCCCTAATTTTTTAAACCACAATTTGAAAAAGAAAAAACTTGGTTGGAACTTGGGTAAGTCCAAAGTTGTAAAGTGGTCCCCAAGGTAAATATGGACAATGAAGGTTTTTTTTTTTTTTTTAAATTTTATAAATTAAATTTATTTATTATTATTAATTTTTCCAATTTTGTGATGTAGCCAAATTTATGATCATTTGCAAGAAGATTTAGCCAAATTTGGTTATAGACCAAATATAAAATAAAATTTAAAAAAAAATCCTTCACATTTTTGGTTCATGTAAGAAACTCAATAGAGAAATTTGGTGATTTAACAATAGAAAACTTCATCAAAATTTGGCATCTAAAAAACCAAAAAAACACATTTTTTAGCCATTTTGATTTTTTAAAAAAGAACCCAACTAGCTAAGTTTAGTAAAAAAAAAACATTGGACACCATTCAAATAGAGGCCCTTTTTTGAAAAGTATCAAAAAGTCTTGTCTTTACACCAATTTTAGTTCTCACAAAACTCTAATAAAAGGTCAATGGCTAGAACCATCACATGGGAGACAAAAAGGGAAGGCCAAGGAAAGGCCAAAAGATGAATAACTTGTAGGAACCAAAAAAAGGGAAAGAGCTGATCCCTCTCATGGTAGGAAACTATTTCACCCATAGCCTTTCTAATGTCGCTTGCATGCAAATCATGCGATCTAATAATAATGGGAGGTTTAGAACAAACATCACCCGCCAACACAATTTTCTTTTTTATAATAGAAGCTAAAGCACGTTAAAAAGTAATATTAACACGTTGCTTGAAAAATTGAATGCAAAAGACAGGATAAATGACTTTTTGATCGTCTATCATGGAAAAGACAGGCACATTCCTTGATAAAATGATCCATATCGTGCTTAAGTGTGTTGTGCACCTCCATGGCCATCCGAATAAAGTGGTGCCTTTCATGAAACCCTCTATATTTGGAGATATTAGCAATGGCACTAAGTTCCGTAACTACACTTGTTGGTCAACTAATGACACTCAAGGTCATCGTCTTGCACATTGGGTCAGTAACCACCACATTGGCAACGAAAACTTGGTCTTTTCAGGTCATGTAAAGATTGACTCATAATGAAATTCTTGACGTAAGGGTGTACCATTGTTCTTTCCATACAGTGTGCTCATTTTTTTCAAGCGAAGGCATACATGGCGTCTCAGATGGCATCATGTGTAGCTATTTGCTAACGTCCAAATGGCTAACGAATTAAATGCATGCCAAATACATCTAATTCGTGTCTACATTCACACGTAAGAAGATTAGATGCCAAAGGTTGAATCAAATCGAGACGAAAAAATAACACAAAAGTGAAAGTAAAGTGTGCAATGCGAAACGAATAAATAGATGGTTTAGTAACCAACCATAGCCTTGCCCCCTTGCCCAAACAAGAACAAATGCGGGTTCTGGATGTTGAGGAAATGGAGTCATCTTCCAAGATAGACCTAAGGGATGTGTTGTGTTGTTGTGTTGTGTTGATGCTTATAGACTTGGGGCGCCAGTAATTGTTATTCTCAAAAGAAAGGTGCATCTCCCTAGTTACATGAGGAAGGCCAATGTAAGCATGACTAAAGCAAGTGTGGCCCCCCCTCAACTTGAAAAACATATTCCTCCAAAATGGGTATCGAAAATATAAAACCTAAACCACAAATACGAAGCCACTAAAGCCTAATTCCTTAAAAAAGTAGATGGGGCATGATCCTTCATAGAGAGAAGGCCTATATCATCAAAGGATGTCGATAGTCGAACTTGACACCTCGTTAAGGGGCCTTGAAAAGACTCTCACGATTTCGGACCCATAATGTCCTTACATATTTGCATAACTTTCCTTTCAAAACCTACCAAAAGAAATAAGAAGGAAAAAAGAAGAAGTATTGTCCATGTACGATAAGAAGGTCGATGAGCTACACATGAAAATAAAATGCTCAAAGCAACTTGGGCATCTCCCAAGAGAGGAAGATCATCGATATGCGCCACGTTGTGAGATAAAGCCTCATCCAAAAAACATCTCATCCAAAAAGTCATGAGAACCCACTGACACACTCAAAATCTGAGCTACACCAACTTAGACACCACTTATTAGACTACTCCAAAGTCTCAAGGCTTGAACCTTAAACCCTAACTTTTTTTTACAGTTTAGTTCTTGGAGGGCTACCTATTCTTAACAAGAAAATGCTTGTGTGAAGAATTTCCACTAGTTGAAATCTGGGAAGCTCTTACATATTGGAGTGGCTTCCCCCTGCACTAAAATGTAGGTCACTAAACTGTAAACTGTAAACCCTAACACCCTACCAAGTAAACAATTTTTTTGTCACTACCATCCCAACCAACTCTTGTGATTTCTCTTCCTCAAAATGTGATGGACAATGAGCATAAATTTTGTTGCCTTTTTTTTGATCTGGTTTGCCTCTTGCTCATCATGCAAACTGACATCATGACTGAGTTTTTAACTGTTGCTTCTGGAAATGTGACTGACACTCAGGATGTGCAATTTTTGTACTAATTTTTGCACTAAGGTTCAATCAGACAAAAATCATACTCAAGATCTTTTGGAGCTGATGAAGTACTACTCTCTATACCTCATTTATAAGATCAGCTTCATCTTTTGCAGAGGCTAGGCAGTAGGAATTCAATGTGCAAAGTCCATATCTGTGGTTAGATCTTAATGTAAAAATCTTGGCTGCAGAATGTTGGTTTGGTGACATTGGCACTGTGTGTTCTGGCACTATGAGGCACTATGTGGTGTCACAATGTCACTCACTGTATTGCCTATTTATTCTTGTATCTGATCTTGAGGTTTTTGGTAGTTTGATTTCTCTGTTTTTGGAGAATCCTGTGCTCATTCCTTAGTTGTAGATGTGAATTCACAATGGTGTCACGATTCTGTATCGAAGTCATGTTGTCTTTTTGTTCCATATTGTGTCCCATTGAAAATGCAGATTTTGGTGTCTGGATGGGCAACCATAGCAATGAGAAAACTAAAAGCAAGTCACTGGAGCATGATCAGCATTCTTGAAACCGAAACTAATCTTGTTGTGCAACACAAGAAAGCTATCTCAGATTGAGAGTGAAGTAGAAACCCAACTTTAAAACCATCTAGACATTACAAGACTAAAAATTCAAATCTGTGTGAAAGAAAATGCACATGTACACATCTAAGTATTGATTTCATAAAATTGCCCATTCTTTACATTCTATGCAATGTTATGTGTCAGTTAATGTTTGACATTTACCTATGCTTAAGCAAAAATTGGGGACCTTGGGAGCAGATGAAGTCAGTGGGGAGATGTTATGGTAGGCTGTCAATACCATAAACATTGTTGAAGGTCCATGAACATGCATGGTATGGCAGTTACTGGGCACTCAAAGCACTCCTCAGTTAATTTTGCTTCTGGTCTTGCTTTCTGTTTTCTTTGGAGTTGGATTTCCCCTTTTTTCCATGTTGATTTATTTGGCTGCTGTCATGTTGAGGAAAGCTATTTTTAGACCTTTTGCAAATTATTTAGTGCCAAACACCAGGTGTAAGTACAGTAATGAGGAGAAACAAGCACCATCAGGAGTGCTTCACTGGCTGCCTAGATCCAAGAGTGAGGTAATAATTTCTTGTGCACTGGTGGTGGCTGCCTCATCACCCAATGTTAAGGACTTTGCAGTGGATTTGATATGTTCAAGCTTTTCACACTCAGAATGTAATAATTCTTGTGGACCAGTGGTGGCTGGTTTCATCACCCAATTCTCCAATTTGTAAAGAACTTTGCAGTTGATATATCAAAGCTTTTCGCCCTCAGATTGTAAGAATTCTTGTGCACCACTGTGGCTGCCTCATCACCCAGTTCTCCAATGCCTGTAAAGAACTTTGCTGTGGATTTGATGTGTTCAAGCTTCTCACACTCACATTGTAATAAGTCTTTGTGCACCAGCAGTAGCTGGCTCATCGTCACCCAATTCCAATGTGTAAAAAGCTTTTGGCAGTGGATTTGATGTATCCAAGCTTTTTCGCACTCCGATTGTTTTGACCCAGAGAATGAAAACTGCATGTTACTACTGCAACTAGTAAATTCATTGCAGGAGACATGTACCTGGCAATGTCAGTGTGCTGGAGAATCTTCGTTGAATCACCACAGTAGATGCTTGCAGTCAAAGCAAGACCAATTGCAGTAGATCCATTGGGTTCTTCAGCAAAGCACCTTCCACAGATGGATATGAACAAGTAAGTGGGTTCAGCAAGGCAAAAGAAGCACCTGAACCAGAGATAGATATGAAGAAAAACCAACCATCTTCCGGATGGTGGCAGCAGCCTCCGTGAGCAATTTGCTTCTTGGAGTGGAGAAAGAAATGCCAGAAGGATTTGGGTTTTTGCTGCTGCTGCTGCTGCTGTTGTTGTGCTGAAGGGCCTATTGATGAGTTTGCCAATCTTGCCTTCAACATTTGGTGCAGTATTACTGAGTACCCAAAATCTGTTCAAAGATCTGTTGCAAGAAATGCTGTTGTAGAAGAAAAAAAAGTTGAGGGAGAGAGAGAGGGATCTGCTGCTTATGCAGGGTAGCAACAGTAGTTTCAGCAACAAAATCTTCTTCTCAGATTAGGTCATTTGGAGAACAAACCCTGAACCAGAGAAGAATCATCATCACCATCATCATCACCATCACCATTGCTGCAGCAAAAGCATGGTGGGTTTTTGCTTGGATCGCCGCTTTCTCACGAGTCCCCTTATGGGTGTGTTGTGCAGCAGCAGACGGACGGACGGACGGACCAGCAATGCGCATGAGTCCAGAAGAGAGAGGCCCCTCATAAAGAGCGGCCATGAACCTGCATAAGAGTTGTCAGGCTTCAGCATTACCTAGTACGCGAATTGATGATGATGATGATGATTTCTCCTTCCGCAATCAAGCGGTGCGCGCCCGCGCGGGCGCGAGACTTTTGTCGCCAAACATTTCAGTGCCAGAAGAAGAGTAGCTAGGGTTCTAGTACTTGCATGCTGGTTGGAAGAGAGCTCTGGAAGGCATTGGCATTGAAGAGTCGGTGATTTGCTTTTTCCTTCTGTTTCTTCTCTTGGGTTTTGTTGCTCTCTCTCGTCTTCGGCATTGTCATCGAAATGGGTGTGGGTGTCGCAGCATTGGTGTTTTTTTGGGTGGGTCTTCTGCTGCCGGTGGTAGTGCCATGTATGTTTGCAGGGGGAGGAGCAGTAGTAGTAGCGGACTCCAAGGAGGAGTGGTCAGCCTCCTCCTCCATATTGGAGTATGCTCTGAAGACAGAGGATCTGAAGACGGAGGAGTCGGGGCGGATACGAATGTCCGACTTGTTTGAGAAATGGGTTGGTAGTGGTGGTGTGGTGGTCAAAGCCGGCGAGAAGAATAAGAAGAAGCTCCTCGACGACGACGACAGCACGCGGCAGAAGAAGGTGAAGAGTAGAGAACATGTCGACGACCTCAAGGAGGAGCTAGCAGGCGACTCCTCATGGGGTAAACGCTTCATCTTCCTTCCTTGGCTGCCTGGCTGCCTGCTGCTCATCCTGCTGCTGTTGTTCCTGCCACACTGCTGCAACAACCACCTTGAGTTGTTGTGAGACTTGGGTGGGTGGACTTTGGTGCTCTTTGTGCCTTCCATGGAGCTAGGGTTCATCCACATCAGTAGCCACTAGCTTGCATTGTTGCTTGCAAGGAAGATTTCATTATTGCTTGGAAGAAAGATTGCATTTTGCTTGCAAGAAAGCTTGCTGCAACTAGCTTGCTTTCTTGCTTGATTAGAGCTGTGATCACTTGCAACTTGGAATCAATCTGTACAAACACTTGGGTGTTTTCTGTAGTAATAGTATTTGAGAGAGAACAACTGTTTGGTCTTCATGCTGATGATGCTCTCAACATCCTCTACTGTCCCTATGACATGAGAACTCAGTGCTGCCAATTTGTTGTTTCCAGAGTGTTGCAGTGGTTCGTGTTGGTTTTTTGTTGGGGTGGGTGAGTTTCTTGTTTTGTGTGTGGTTGTGTGTGTATACTCCAGCTCTTAGCAGCAGACATGGAGGTTAGGTTTTCTTATGAGAACTTTTTTTGCAAAATTTCTCTCACAGGGTTGAGTTTTCTTCATGTCATGCAGGAGCAGCAGCAGCAGGGGGAATGTCTGCAGCAGCACATTCATGGGTGCAGCAGCAGCAGCAGCAGCACACCAAGGTTCAGACTCTTGCTGCACATTCACTCCTCAATTGCCTTTGTCTTTCTTCAAGTGTAGGGCTTAGTTTCTGTTTCCTCTGCAATCTCATAGATAATAGATCATGGGTGGTGGTGAATTCAGGAAGATGGAGACGACCAGAGCTACCAGCAGAGTGGGCTTTCTGTTCAGGTATTGTCATCCTTGTGCCTTTCTTCCCTGCCTTCAATTCTCTCGATCAGTCTCTGAACTCACCATACATGCAGGCACACAAACAGAAGAAGAATCACTGTGGTCTCAGCTTGAATAGTGCATGAACTTGGTGTCTTCTTCCCCTTGTCAGGAAATATGGGCAGCCAGAGTTCAGGATGAATGGAAGAGAATAGAGAATACCTAACATCTCAGTTCGTCAGGTTTTTAATTTGCTAAGGCTGCCTGATGATGCCTCCCTGCAGGAAAGAGATGAATTGAAGATAATAGCAAGCTCTTCTTCATTGAGAGGAGATCTCATGAAACTCTCCAATGGGACAGAAGTGCAACTGTTTCCTTCAGTAGAGGTGGTGCATCATGAGCATGTGAATGAGACACGGAGAAGACTGGGGGATTTTCAGCAGTGCTCACCATGCACTTGCTGTGACCGGACACGCAGCTGGTGTATCCCGCTTGTCTGTTGTTATAACATCCAATGTAACCTTGAGGGTCTTCCATTTGGCCTTTGTTCCTTCATCCCCATCTCCTGCTCCTGTTTTGGATGCAGCAGTTGAAGAAGATTGTGGCATTTTGAGGATATTGATGACACTGGAGGGGGGGTAAAAAGCGTGGCGGACAACTATTGCTGAATGAAACCGTGCTCAAGACCAACCAACCACCTGTTTTTTATTTTTTTATTTTCTTTTTTCTGCCAGCTGCTGAAGATGGGGAGATGGGTGCTCAACTTACTTCAAGCATAGTAAGAAAAATTCTGTTGTGGTAGCCAAAAAATTCTTGCCCACCAAGAAGTTTGTTCATCCATCTCCCTATCTCATGCTCCTGCTGCATGGCAGCAGCAGGAATTATGTTTCAATGTTAAACGGCAGAGGTGGGTGTTGGGTTTCCTTCTGTGACCAATAAGCAGACTTGTTCCTGAAGCTGGGGGATGACGATGCATCTATTTTTTTCCTAATCAGGTGATTCTGAATCCCCCTCCAATGGTTTCAGGCCAACAATTTCAACAAAAGCTTCATGAACCTTCTTTAATGTGCTGTTTTGAGTTTTTGCTTTCTAAAGCAGATAGCTGCACTGTTGTAGTAGTTCACCCTTTCTCTTGGTTCCTTGACCAACAAATGGAGTAATGAACAACTGGGAGGGTTGTTTGATACGGAAAGCAACATTATCTGCTGCCATTATTGCTGCAGATTGTAAATTTTTTTTGGTAGAGATTTGGACACAAGTTCCTCTCAGAGATCCTTGGTCATAGTAGTGGGTTGCATGGAGAGTGTACTATTTTTGCCTTTCTGTGTTGGTTGTGTAGGGATGTGCCCTGAATGCCCCCCAAATGTTTGAGGCAGTTGTGAAAGTCTCCAATCAAGACATCCCCAAATAGTTCTCTCCAATTATTCTCAATTCCCAGAGGATCTCAATTCTCACGAAATGTTGGGGGATGTCTCGATTCTTGTTCTAGTTCTATTATTTATTTCTGGGTGTGGATCGATCAATGCATGCAATGGGTTTGCTGACAGTTGGATTTTAGTGTGAATGACGTGCAGTGTACTACTTCTTTCCAGCCTTTGGAGAAATTCAGAATACAGGTTAGCCATCTACTTAAGCACAGCCGAGGCTAAATTGTGATGCATTATAAGTGATGTAGTTTTCACACACAAAGTCAAGACTTTATAAAATCATTCACTTGTATGAATTCGCTTGCCCCAAACAAATTTGATAGGGAGTTCTTGAAGTTCTGTAAGTCCTGTTTTAAGAGATGACTAGTGTACTATTAAGTACACTATTAAAATCAAACTTGGTATGACATAAATTAATCCAATGTAATTATAATTAAAACATTTAAGATATTTTATTTAAGATATTTAAAAACAAATTAAAGTTGTTAAACCATGTTGGGTTCATATAAATTGGATCAAATAAAAAATTCACATGTAAACAATATAGGTTTCAAATTGGACACATACAACAATGTTTATATAAAATTACTATGATTTGAATGCATGGTACATTATACAACAAGTTCAAGTTGTGTGAGGATACACTACACCAATGTCATGGTTTTAACATGCTAATAACATCACAACTAAATTGATTATATAATTAAGGCTTTTAGTTTAAAATGACTATGTCTATTTTGACCAATATTAAGACTAGGTATGTCTCTTATGACTAACAAAAACTATCAATTTAAAATTTAGTCAAATTAAACACAATGATATACATACATATGTGGTGGATGTGTTGCCTACGTGGAAATTTATAAAGTTTTGACTAATGTGACTAAAATTAATCATCTTGAAACTTTGTTGCCTTACTTTTGGTGCTACATATTAATGTGCAATATAACAAAATGAAAAGAAAAAATGAATCATTAAACTAAAGTTTCGTACATTCATTGCATACCATAGATTGTAATTAATGTGCCTATGAAATTTGACCTATACATATAGTGGAAGCTTTATTTCACTAATTTTTTTGAAATCAAATAGAAGTTATGTAACTTCAAACCAAACTAAATATCACCTTAAAGGCTTAAATTGGAATTTCTTACTTTACATAATAGGGTATATCATATTATTAAATTCTTATACATTCACAAATTAAATTTGAAGACCTATGAAAATATAAAATCAACTTGGGCTCCATGTGGTTATATATTACTAATGACAATCAATTGATCAATTGATGAAAAAAATGAATTGATTTTATGAAAATTAAGTTCCATCTGAATGAAAAGATTGGATGAGATTGCATGCAACTTGAATTGAATTGAATTCAGATTGAATTGAGTTGAATTCAAATATGTTGATTGGAATTTGATTTGATTTGAATTCAATTACATTCCAATTCAACAAAATTCAATTAAAAAAACAGGCTAAAACTCAATTTGATTAGACTAAAATTCAATTAAAAAAATGGGATGCAAATTGGTGGAAAAGGTACAGAAAATGTACTCACAAGTATGGTGAAATTGGGAAAAAAAGCTTAAATATAAAGACAAAAATTTGAAAATACACCTTTTCATTCCTTTATTGGGAATGGGTTAAACATATTTTGGGTTGGAATTTGGTAGGATGAAATATTATGGGACCCTATAGTCATCCTACTTAAATCAATTACAATGAATTATCATCACTAAAATTTATAATTATGTATTTCCCAAATTTCATTATGAAATTATAGAATTATATTGAGTTAGCTACATTAATTAAACTCATTACATAATTGCATATTTTCCTCATTAACTTATTATAAAAAATCATGTTTGCATTTTTGGAATGCATTTTTGAACCAATGTCTTCAAGGTTTATTTTTTCAAATTTGTCAATTACAATTTTTGTTTGGATACATTCTCAAAACATTAATATGTTAATAAAAGGGTAATGAATCATTTGTCCTCATCTTTTGTGCAATTTAAAAAAAATATCTTGATCATTGAATAAATTTCAAAATAAAGTACCGTAGTACCTTGGGGGCTTTGGCACATGTCTATTAGGCAATTATTTAATTTTGAAAGTTCCATTTTAAAAAATAGAACATTTCATAATATTTCAAAAGTATCTAAATTTTTTTTCACACAAATTCTCTTTTTAAGAGAATAATTTTTATATGATATCTTTTGAAAATAATATAATTTGTGCTAAAGCTGCCAAGGTATTATGATAACATGAACAAGAAGACACCTTGTTATTCAATTGTGGGTGATTGATCAAGTTTCTACCATTTTGGGTTATTGATTTTGTTCCACTTTTGAACCATCACCATAGGGTGCCAACATGATTGCTCAACTTTTCTTGAAGGTTTAATAATGAACATGGTTTCGGAGAACTAGTTGATGTAATCATCCAAGTATCATACTCAGTTTGGCTATATTAAACAATAATGAGCATGGCATGTGATGATTTTAACCCACAATCATTTGCGAGGTGGTCATGACTCACAAGTCCCACCATCTAGTCCATTTCCTAATTAATGTTGACAAATGTTATATACATCAATGTTGATCTTTAGTCTCCTTGGACTTTATGAAATAATAAAATTTCAAACCACATTGAAAATTTATTGAATTTTAAGGTTTTCTTTAAAAGTGAGCATTACAATCCTAAATGTTTGGACTCATGGCATCAATGGCATTAGCAAAAATGATTTTGCAAATTAATCTTCATTTTTGCAAGAACAATTTTTTTCACAAATTGGATTTTTTTTCACATTGCTTTTGTATGCTTTTACAAATAAATGGTTATTGGTTTTCTCAATATGACAATCTTTGAATTCAACATTTTTACAATTAATATAATTTGTGTCAAAGTTACCAAAGTACTATGGTATTCAAGTTTTGTTAATAAATTCATCCAACATATGTTGCTAGATGACAAAAAACTAACACCCATGGAAAAGTATATGAACAAATATATATTATGCACTAGAGGAGATTGTTACATTGAATCGGTTGAATTAGTGACTTAATCAAGTCCATGAATACAAACCATCAAGTACTTAACTCGATATAAATTGCAATTTAACTGTTGGCACATAATGAACAAACCATTAACATGTCATCCAAATTATAGGCCCATTGGTGTTTTCATGATTAGGCTATAATGTGAGACAATGGTCACAAAAAAAATTACAAAAATGATTTTAAAGTATGTGGTTTTTTTCCCTTTCAAGTGCCTTAATTTAAATACATGTTACATTTGAATTTTGTGATTAAAGTTATGAAAAAATAATTGAAGAGTTTGCAAAATACCATCAATTGTTCATGATGTGCACAAGTACTACATGATGTGCACAAGTACTAATAAAAAGTGTGGGGCCGAAGGAGAAGAAAATTTAAGTCACACTTCAAGACATTCACAAGTACATGTGTGCCCATTGCCATCATGAGTAATAATAATAATTTTTTCATCTCATTGCACAAATGGAGGAATAGATATATGGGTCCATTGCCTATTATGAACCACCTTCATAGCTCCATGTACCACGTTTTTGTTGTCATTTTTTGTTGCACATTACATATAATATATGTAGTAACATTCAAGCAACCATGAGAGTCTAGTTGTGTGTGAAGATTGCAAATAGTTTTGGAACCTAGTTGTTGTTTATTACAAGATGATAACCGAATTCCTAAAGGCAATGTTGGCATTGGATTTTTGAAAACATCAAAACAAAACAAAACAACATGATATATGGGCCAACCATGACCAAAGGGATGTCCCACAAATCTTTAGCAAGGAAAAGGTCACCAAGTCAATGAACACTATCTTATTACAAACCTTGGAGGAAGAAGGTTGGGCATTACATTATTGCCCATGTTAAAGTTGTTAAACATTGACAAAATAAAAAATGAAGGCATTAATATGCCACATTAAGTTAGCAAATTTAGTGTTTTTTTGTCATTTTTGTCAACACTAGGTTCAAATGTTTTATTGTGTTCATTTTGTTCATGAAAAGTTAGTCGAGAAAATTTGGTCAAGAAAAATTTATCTTTTGGTGAAGTTAAATTAAGGTCTTTTGTATTATCGTGTGTTTGATTGATTCACATGTAACTTGCTAACCCAAACGAAAAATCCACACTTGAAGATGACAAAACATAACATTATAAGCAAAGGTGCAACTTGACAAGACAAATGAATTCATGTTTCCTCTATCAACAAGTTCAATTAGGCCATCATTATGGCAACACAACACAAAGGAGCAATCAATCAACAAAACATCTACCCTAAAATAATAATTAAAAAAAAAAAAAACACCTACATGCACATTTTGAATTTCAATACCACATAAAGGCTAAATATGTCTCTATAACAATATTAGAGTTAGACACCTTACTTGTTACCTATTTCTTTTGGGTTGTATGGATCACCATTTTGTAGTTTCTAAATACTAGGGAATCAATTGTGTTACTTAAATTACAAAGGGGATAAATGTCATTGCTCTATATCAGTGTTGGGTAGTTGTTTGCTTTAGTGGGTTAGAATTGTTGATTTTGGTTGGTAAAAACCAAATAGAATTAGGTATCATTTTCAAAACTAGAACTAGAATCAGAACTAAATACAAAATAAAAAATTATTTATTTTTTGAGATTTAAAAATGGAACTAAAAACCAAGTTCCTTGATACCACCCATTGCACTTGGTTTTGTCTTAACACCTTTGCACCCTGATTTCGTTCCATTCACACGCCTTGCTAAACATTTATGTCACTTGCACATGACAAATCATGCATTGATGAGCTTCGACATTCATACTTCATTTTGTAACTTAAGACTAATCTCCACCTCTAAACATGTGAAACAAAAATCCACTGCAAACTTCCCAAGTGGTCTAAGGCCTTGTCATCCAAGATTACCATCTCCTGATTTGACAACAATCACAAATTGCATAAATATTAACAAAATGAGGATTTGAAAAAAGGGAGGAGATGTCCTTGGCACATTAAGTCCTTCAACTAAACAAGTCTAGAGTTAGATTAGAAACAATCAAGTTCCTTGTTCTCTTTATGTGCGAAAAGGGAACGGAAGAATATGTTTCTATGGTTGAAAAGGAACATGACTAAAACCGTGGTTTACTTGATGTTAACTTGTAGTTAATTTAATTATGACCTGAAACTACTGGTTTGATTTTGGGTAGTAAGACACATATCGTAATTAAGTTTGCTTTTCAGAATTGGAATTTCTTTTTTGAAGAACTGGACCCAAAATTGGAAGCTATGCTTTAAATGTGATTGCTATTATATATACATCCTTCATTACAACAAGACAAATTGATTTGAAAAAAAATATTACCTATTTCTCAGTAGCCCTCCAATGATACTCTAGCCCCCTTAAGATTTTGTTATTCCTAGATGAATCATAAAAAATATAACAAACATACCTTGTCTCCACATCAAATTAAAAATAGGATCGGATGGATAAAAAACGATTAATTCATACAAGGCCATAGAATCATCCATTATGCCAGTTTTGGCTATAATGTAAGGCTACGGGTGCTCCATGTATGGTGGGAAAAAAAAAAATTATTGAATATTTTCCCTTCTTTTAAAAAAAAATGAATTTAGCAAATTATTCTTGCTCCTCCCAAGAGAAGGAGAGTGATGTGAAAAAATATGAAGATTTCGATTGGAAAACCCAAAAGTTTCTTCTGGTGATATGTTTCCCCTTGCTTTATTCATCCAAAGCTTCTTATTCGAAATTTTTGTCGATGAATTTGTGTAATAAATATTTTTTAGAACTGGAACAGGAAGTTCTTCATAAAAGTAAAGAACCACATAACAATGCTATATTCTACCTTTGTGTATTTATTAGTATGGTGGTTGTGACAATTGATAAATATTTAAAATTATTTATAAATAAAATAAAAATCTATAACTATATTTTCAAAATGCATTGCTTAGTCTACAAAAAATTTCAAATTTTTGTTGGGAGGCCTAACATATTTCCTAAACTTTTAAAAACTATTGCTCGAGAGTAATAAACAGAAAATTACAGATTTTGAAAATTTTCTCATTTATGAACTAAATTTTTTTTTCAAGATTTTAAAGGAGGATTTTTTTCTCTAAATATTTAAAAATTTACCCTCCAATATCTTAAACAAATACCTTAAACTTTGAATTGACATCATTTAAAAAAATGTAAGCAACTCCAGCCAGATATGGCATACCCACCCACCAGTGCACCATCCACTGGATGTCCATTATGACTCAGTTGTTGATGAACCTCTCTCTATTCATGAGTTAATATTCGGTTTCACCTTGGTAACCTATAATGTCAGAAGTAGGGTCCTATACATACCTTACATATAGGTAGATGGGTAAGACAATAGGTGACTACAGAGTAAGTAGATAGAGTGTTTATACATAGGCAACCTGGGCTGCTTTTACTGTACATAAACTATAAGTAGTTAAAAAAGCAACCAAACTAACCACCATGGTTAATCGTCGACAACTGCAACCCAATGAAAAATCTATTTCCTAATCACTTATCATCCATCCATCATGGTGCAGTGGCTAGGTGCGGGTGGCCAGAATGAGCAAACAGCTGCTGCCAGCACCACCATCCACTGGATGTCCGTTATGACTCAGTTGTGGATGAACATCAACTGCAATAATAATACTTGGTTTCACCTTTGGTAATCCATTTTGTAATCCAAGGAGGTTTGCATAGATAGGTAGATAGGTAGGAAAAATAGGTAAACACTAGGTAAGTAGAATGGTTTATACTTTATACATATAAGTAAGAGCTGCGCACTTGGTTTGTTGTTTACTAATTACTACCTACCTGCCTGCCTAATTAAAAACCTAGTAGTGACACCAGGTTGTTTATTAGTAGCTAGGTATTAAAGAAAATGTAACTGTGGTAACCACCATGGTTAGCTAGCTAACTAGGGGAACTGGTTCAGCTAGCCAACAGAAAACTGTTTCCTGGGGTCAGTTGGCTGAACCAGTTGGTGGGTACTGGTTCACTCTGGAGTGAGTCTGGCCAGTTGAATAAAAATAATGCTGATAAGTAGCTGGCGGTGGTGGTTTTGTGAGTGGGACCCGGTCGGTCGGCCTGCTTGCTTGCTTGTTTGCTTGGTTGCTTGGTGCAGCTGCTGCTGCTTTTGTTTTGATCAGTTGGATGTCTGCACTCTGGACACTACCCAACTGTCGTAGTGTACCTGCATTTGCTTTCCTGTCACTACCACCCAGCTGATCATTGCTGGCGTGCAGCGAGGATCAGCTGATCCCTCTGCTCCCCTCCTTCCTTACCCCCACTCCCACCCTCCTCTACTTTCTCCAGCTAGCTAGTGAACAACAAGTCTTTCATCTCTTGTGATCTGTTATATCTAGACACACATACATACACGCACTCTCTCTCTCTCTCTCTCTAGAGTTCAGTTCCACCATCTTCCGCTACTAAATCTAGTTCTGATCCGGGGCACTAGCTAGCTGGAATCAGAGTCCTTATACTTTCCCTGAGCTGCTGGTGCTGCATCACCTAGCTCCATTCTCGGACTCCCCGAGGTCTAGTCCTTTTTCTCTCATTTTCTACACTTTGACCTGCTGCTGCTGTTAGCACTACTAGTGTTATCAGTTATACTACTTTACAACTGTGCTGCAAGCTGCTTCTGCATATTAATGCAGTAGTTCTCAGATCATTGATCTCATTGTACTCGCTAGCTAGCTTTGCGGTTAAAAAAAAATCCGTGTTATACGCATTGTCTGTGATTGTTGTTTTTGCTTGTTTGTTCAGGATCTAGATCGATCCAAGCAGTTTCAGTGTTGTTGATCTCAAGAGTAGCTTAATATTATCAATTGCTATTAACGAATATATGCTGATCTGATTAGGATTGCTTTGGCGCATTCATTTGCAGGCTTTGGACTAGGAAGAAGCTGAAGAGAACAGACAGACAGATCAATCCCGCGGGGGAGAAAGAACAATCACTGCAAGGCACGATGTCGAAGTCTCGGAAGATGTGCAGTTTAGATCAAATGCAGCAGCTGATGCTGGTGGTTGTATTGGTGATGACAAGTTTGGTGCACTCGGTGTCAGGACAGAACCTGACGGCGGTGTTACTGGGATTCACCCAGTATTCCCAATTCAACACCCTATTGAGCAGCACGGGAGTGGCGCAGCAGCTAGCAGCGTTCAGAACCTACAGCGTCATGGTTCCCAGCAACGATGTCCTCACTCCATGGCTGGCTGCCAATTCCAAGTTCACGACAGGGGAGATTGCCAACGTTCTCAGATACCACGTTCTGATGAATTACTTCACAGTGGACGAGCTGCGAGGTCTCAACGCAGGTGAGAATGTGACCACCTTGTACCAAGACACTGGCAACGCATTCGGACAAGACGGCATGCTCACCATCACCGATGGAACTGGCGGTGAAGTCTTCATTGGTCCTGTCGGCGTGACACCTACAGTGCAAATCCTCACCAACATCACCCAGTTCCCTTACAACTTGACCATGTTCCAGATCAGTGGAGTTCTAGTCCCCTTGGGATTGGTAGCCTTACCGCCAGCTCCCACTCCTGCTCCTGTTCCGGCTACAGCTCCAGTACCTGTCGAGGCTCCTGCAAAGGCGGCTCCCACTCTTTCTACTCCTGCTACTAAGGCCACAGCTCCTAGCCCCAATGCAGCAACTGCTCTGCTTGTACATCAGTACAGTTACATCTTGCTGCTCTCTTCGCTCATGCTCTTCTCAGCAAGTTTTCTGTTGAAACTCTAGCTTGTTGCCGATCGGTGACGACGACGACGATCATCAGCAGCAGCTCTCATGAACTGCATCTGCAATTCACGGTATTCATGCGAGGAGAATTTTTTTTAACCAATGATTGATGTGCTCAAGGGACATAAACTACCAGCTAGCAGTACAGCCGGGAATCAGGCCGATCAAGCTCCACAAACTCTCCACAATCCAAGTCTGCAGCTTTTTAGTACACCAGATCCAGACTAGATTTGTTGTTTTTTCTTCTTCATGTGTTCAAAGTGTTGAAGCAGAAGATGATCCATTCCCTGATGAGCAGTCTTCAGAAGATGTATTTTTTCCCCCATTCATTGTATTACTGCACCCGAGTAGCTAGGACTCCTGAAATCCTGATGAATTCATTACAGCTTCCTGTTGCAGCTAGCTAGCTTGTCCATCAAGACTGCTGCTGGTCTAGCTAGTGATCCTGTCCCCAGTACTAGTAGCTAGCTAGAGAATGAGTGTATCAGAACTTACAAAGTTCTCCCTTCTTTTTTTTCTCTTCTTAAATAAAACTATATTTTCACTTGGAACTACCTAGTAGTATAATTAGTACTGTTAATCTGCTGATCTTCTAGTGCATGGTTCTTATAAATCTAGCAAAGTTTGGAAACTTTTCTGTTGATTGAATGCTCCCAGGCTAGTAGCTCAGTCAAGAATTGCAGCAGCTTGTTGATCTGTTTCCGATCATAACTTCCCAGTAACACAAATTAGGTTCATGTGTTGATCATCATTCCTAGCATAACATTGAATTCTGTTTCTGATTGTTGTGGTCCTGAGTGAGTTTTGGGTTCCTGCAATTTCCAACAAATGAACTGACAGTTGCAAGCCATTATTCCCTAGGGGAGAAATTATTCAGGCAGAATAATAAATAATAATAATATATGTTTGCATGTTTAAGGTAGTACATGTGATGTAGGTCTACAAGAGCAATTTTTGGCCATCATTATTCCTACCTAGTACCTTATTATATGTGGCTAGTTCATTCATCTAGCTGTCTCTACACATGAAGAGCTCGTTGTGTTTTTTGGCTTGAGTGACCCAGCACCCACCAGTGCACCATCCAAAAAATCCCGTTCTGGGATTTCATGGATAAGATGAAACTGTCCCCCAGGGGTCAGTTTACTTGGTCAGTATATGTATTTTTCTTATGCTCCTTTTTTTCCCCTAGCTCAGTATTTTTTTTTCTGGGAACAGTTTTTTCATCACTTTTTTTTTGGCCCACCCCTGACCCCAAGTTTTTTTTGGGAAGCTCCTACCTACCCCAACCCACCTACCTCCCTCATCCTGCTGACTACCTCCCCACCCACCTCCTTTTGCGCTCACTTCCATCGCCAAAGCTTCCAACCTAGAGAGAGCTTGAGTAGATCAGAGCTTCTAGAGTGCAAAATCCACAGTAGCTTCGAAGGCTGGGAGCTTCAGGAATGTCAACGTGGTGGTAGTAGGAGTGCGAAAGCAAGAGTAGCTTCAAGGTGGTGGCAGAAGTGGGAGCCTGAAGGTAAGCTCCCTTCTCCTTCTCTTTTCTTATTTTGTTGCCGTGAAGAGATGACAACGGTGCCATCGTTGTATTTTAAAAAATAAATAAAAAATTGTGAAGAAAACAATGACGACATTGTCATTGTGTCATCCTTAGCCTTTTCTATTGCTTTGTAAGTGTGAGAAAATAACAACAAGCAACTATTGCTCATCATCATTATGTTGTGGTCTTGCAGGAGCAAAAGAATGATGACAAGCGCTGCTCGTCGTTGTTTTGCTATACTTAAAACTATATGCATGAGCTATGAAAATCCTTCATATTTGCTTGTGACCCAATTCGAATAGCACCAGTTTACATGGGTTGGGGAAACCATGATACCAACTCCATCAACTTTCCTTCTTGCAATTCCATCTCAATGTGCAACAACAAGACTTACTGTTGTAAAATCAAAATAGGAAAACTATAGGCAAGAATTTGATCAACAACATGGATTGAGATCTCATCATCTGCTTGTTTTTTTGTGGTGCAATGGCTGTGTATTTTGCCTCGGAAATGAAGGCGTTGAAGGACGATTGTGAACGTTTTGAAATTTTCCCACCATGTCACATCTGTTCCAATAAATCAGGTTAAAAGCAGCATCAAACAAGAACTTTGTGTTATGAAACCTAAATGAAAATCAAGACTTCTTGCTGCAAATTGTTCTAAATTTCTGTTTTCAAAAATAATTTCCCAATTCTTTCAGGCCATGTTTGATCATGCCAAATGTTGAAGTTTCTTGGAATTTTTGTTTAATCATCTTCAATGCATGCAAAAGGACTTTGCAGATATTTCAACCCATCTTGGTATTCAAAGTACATCATCCCTTACATTCCATATGATCTAAATGTGTTATGTGTTGTCTTCAAAAAGTGATTGATCTCCACCCATGTTTTTTTCATCTTGTTAACTTTTTGGAGTCTATTTATGTCTATGTTTCTCTCCATCCATGTTATTTAGGATTTGTCACAAGCTTCAAGAACACAAATCTATTTGTGAAATTCATGGAGAGAATCTGACAAAAAAATTGGAAAAAAACTTGCTGAGGATTGATTGGGGAATCACTATTGTAAGGAATTTTTATTTGAGCTTGCAACTCCAATATTGACGAAGATCTATTATATGGGTGTGGCTGGACATGACCTTGCAAGTAGTTATCAAGAGGCTCATGATTAATGTGCCATTTGGAGTGTTTTTTTCTAGAGGTTTGGATTCGTCTTTAGTGGCTGTGGTGGCATCATGACATCTCAATGACACTGAAGCTGCCAATGTTTGGGGTGCCCAACTTCACACTTTCTCTATCGACCTCAAGGTGATGATAGATCTTGATTAGTACCTAAAAGCTTTCAGTATGATTCCTACTTAGGTGTAATAATATATAACAGGATGCATGTGTGGATTACAAGAATGATTTTGTGAACTAGTTTATTTAAAGAACTAGAATTCATTATCATCATGGAGTAAACTAAAAGTTGGAATTATTTAGCTTGGTGATTTAGATTACTTGAGCAATATTTTGAATTGAGATCTAGGTGGGTTTTTTGTTTTAGTTATAGGGTTCACCTAATCTACAAGTTGCAAAGGAAGTTGCAAATTACTTGAAAACAAACCACCATGAATGCAATACCCTTCTTAGCAATTGTTTAGGGTAGTAATTTATTTTTGAGGCAACCACATTTTTACCATTATGACATGTTCCCCATTTTAGGGTGGGGTTGTTTTGGATTTGGTCATTTTTGCACATTTTTGTAACACATGTCACCCATTTTTAAATTTATCTAAGGCATTTTACTTTCATTTTACAACATCTTGTGTTAATAATTAGAAATACATTCCCACATATTCTTATATGTATGTTTGATGAAATTATGAAAAAATTGATTCTAATCTTGCACTCAAACCAAAAAACCTTTATTTACCCAAAAAAAAAAAAGTTCAAACCTAGAAGAAAAACAATACCCTCATGAGGGTGTTCTATAAACACCATGGATTGAATTTTTTGGTCCAAACTATTGGAGGGATATTGCTTGTGCCCAAAATTACTTACTGCACATGTAATAATCTTATTAAGGTATATCAGAATTCCTTTGGCTCCATAACATATCTAAAGAATTTTGGAGGGGTACTGCATAACCATACCAAAACTTAGAAGGAAAGCAATACCTTATTTGGGATTTTTTGCAAACACCATGGGCTCCTAGAGGGGTATTGCATTGCCCAAACAAAACCTAGAAGGAATGCGATATCCTCATGAAGGTAATTTGTAAACACTATGGATTGAATTATTTTGGTCCAAGTTATTGGAGGGGTATTGCTTGTGCCCAGAATTACACAATGCATGTGCAATACTTCTCTTACGATATATTAAAAATTGTTTGGGTTCCATCACATATCTATTGAAACTTGGAGGGGTATTGCAAAGCCATACAAAAATATAAAAGGAAAACAATACCCTATTTAAGGTAATCTGCAAACACCATGGGCTTAATTATTTTGGTTTATGTTATTGGAGGGGTATGAACTATCATTAAAATGAGGGTATTGTAATTACACATCAAAATTTTATTGAAACAACCTTATACCATCAATGTGGCCAATATTATAATACCCTCATGTACATATAATACCAACAATTTTGCATTGGTCCATTTAACAATTCTTTTCATTTATGAGTTTGAAAATATCTTTCAACTATATTTAATGTTTATTTAAAATTTATAACATGATTTTTTATTAAGATATTATATATTTTAAAATGCAAAAAAAAAAACCCACATATTAATTAATTAAATATTTCATTATTTCATATATTGTAAATTAAATTTTATATAAAGTTAAAAAATTACATTGACCAAACATACATAATATTAGGTATTTATATTTTAAAAATACAATTAAAACCCTTATTCCTAAACTTTAAACCCTGATTGAAGGAATTTAGGGCTTACTGAATTTTTATTTATTTATTTATTTCCTTAAAAAAGGAGAAAATTGGGTCATTATAGAAGCCAAATATTCAAACAAAAATTAAATGAAACACAAACACAATTTACATTTCTGGGAAAATTTTAATTCTTTTTGAAAATTAAAAACATCATAACCAAATTACACTATACATAACAATGGGTTTATATATATTAAAATTACATTTAATATAAAATTTAATAAAATTTTATTTTATTTTGAATAAATATTAAAATATCATATATCTTAAAATGAATAAAAATTTTAATTTTATAATATTACTAAATACATATAAGGCTAGGCTATGTAAGAATTAGCCTATTCGCTTATTACTTATGTTAGGCTAGGTTGTCTAATTTGGTTAGTGTCAACACTTTAATCAATTAGACAACCTTGGCTATGAACTTCTGTTGTAGTTGACAATTTTTTGTGTGTTTATGCCTACATCCATATGGTTTGAAAAATGTTCATTTGAAAAAATATCCAATGTGCCTTTCTAATGATCATCTGATTTTCATGCTCACAAAAAATCAAAAAAAAAAATCACAAAAATCACAATATTTTTGAAAATTAGAATTAGAACTATAGTTAAAACTAAAAAACTAAAAACTAAGAACTCTAACTAGAATTAAAACCTACCTTGACGCGCTCCCAAGTTCCTAGTTAAGCCCAAGATGGACCTAAGTTACTTAAATAGTGGAATTGTAAGGAATTCGGAACATGCTCCCAGCTCTCAGCACTAGAAGGGGTAGAGGGGCGTGCTGAAGGTCCGAGATGGGATTAGGAAGAGTGACAAGTTTTAGTTACTTACTCAAACTTGCATCAAACCAACCAACAAGTTGGTTAGATCATTTTCTAGAACACCGTTAATGCTAAGACAAATCATGGGTAACTTTGGACTCACATGACTCACCACGGCCAGAATTCGGGGGAAGCCACCACCTTCCCCCATATAGTATATTCTGTGCCTCTCCGTACATTCTCAGGACGGATGATGCCACCATCCGGTGGCACTTCCTCCCCCCCATGTACTTTCTTAATTATTCTAATGTTTGAAGGGGCTACTACCTCCTTCCCATGTCCCGGGGTTCTCCTTGTGCCTCTCCGTGGCACCTACATCCAAATGGCTTTTTGTCCCGAGATTTCCAAGGAGGAGTTCCGAAACTGTCCTGGTTTGGATTCCCGGGATTTCACGAGATCATACCTCTTTGCTCAGACCTTCGATTGGGATGATGTCTAAAGCAAACTTGTAGCTCTCCTTGAGAGCTTTCTAATGGTGTGTCGCATTCCACCTGCACACACCGAGGTCGGGTCGATTTCCGACTTTTACTGGTCGGGAGTCAAACTGCTAGTTTGACTTTCAACCTTTCTTTTTGCCATAACTTGTGCTACAGATATCCAAATGGCCCATGCGAGCCCATTTTCGACATTTACACTTTGATAACTTTCTAATGATATAAGGAACATTCCGATTTAAGGTGTTTTGACCCCTACAACCGAACTTTGAAGTTTTGAGAGTCCTTGAAAACTCCCAAGTCCCCATTTCAGGAGTGTGAGTTTCATCGTCACACTCATTCAAAGTAGGGTTGCAACATGCCTATGATTATGGCCATTGATGAGGTTGTTATTTTAAATTTGTTGTTACAAAATTTACAAGGGATATGGTGTGATAATATCTTGATTTTGAGTTAATTGATTAGGCAAATGAGCTTGTGTGTCGCAACCCCACTTTGGGGTTAAGTGTGAGAATGCAACTCACACTCCCAGAAAGTGGGAAAATGGAGTCCTCTGGGATTCCCAAAAACTCAGAAGACGATTTGAGGGGTCAAATCTCCTCGCCTTGTGTGTTCCTTATATCAATGGAAAGTTCTTGAAGCGTAGATGTCCAAAATGGCCTCGCATTGCCCATTTAGACATCTGCAGCCCAAGTTATGGGCAAAAGAAGGGCCGAGAATCAAACTGCCAGTTTGACTTCTGACCACTAAAAGTCGGGAATCGACCTCTTCCCGACGTCGCCTCAAGGAGTGCGACATGGCGTTGGAAAGCTCTGGACGAGAGCTACAACTTTGGTTTAGAGCTCATCTCGATCCGAGTTTGGGGTGAGGAGCTATGGCCGTCCAAAGTCCTGGGACTCCAACCCGGGACAATTTCGAGACTCCAACTTGGGAGTCCCGGGAAAAAGAGCCATTTGGATGTAGCCTTGGCGGAGAGCTGCAGAGTATACTATATGAGGGAAGGTGGTGGCTTCCCCCGAGTCCGGGCCGTGGTGAGTCAAGTAGTCCAAGTTGCCCGTGGCTTGTCCCAACACCCAAGGGTGTTCCCGAATGCTAACTAACCCTCTTGTGGTTGGTTT
>Ga0116231_10005474_pt1 | contig 24973 bp, 16 predicted proteins | sample S1TSphgellanicum_2_FD_89695 | JGI IMG/M metagenome (GOLD analysis project Ga0116231, IMG submission 89695) | Host-associated microbial communities from peat moss isolated from Minnesota, USA - S1T2_Fd - Sphagnum magellanicum MG | ecosystem: Host-associated > Plants > Peat moss > Unclassified... | reverse complement strand
TGCGCTTTCTCCTCATTTCGGGCCATGTCTTCACAAAAATCTCTCTCTGCCTCTCGGTCTCTATCTCTCTCTCTCTCTTCCCACCGAGGTTCAGTATATGACCCTGCAAAAATATTTGCACCGTCCGTCCGGAGTCAGCAGGTACTGCCACTGTTTGTACCGAGCGGAGTCAGGGGAGGCTTCATCGACCGGCTTCAGGGGCGGCTTGTGGGCCACAGTGACTCAGCAGCCACCGGCGCACCATCCATCCACTGGATGCCTGGACACCGGTTTCCATGGATCACAGTGGGCCACAGTGAGCGGCTTCAGGGGCGGCTTCATCGCGCGGCTTCAGGGGCGGCTTCATCCTTCTTTTAATATAAGAGATGTACAGGGTTCTTCTCCCTATCAGGTACATTCATATCTGCGGTGCTTCTATCTAACTGTGACAAACATATTTTGTTTAAGCATGTCAAATTAGTCCTGTTGGATATGGTGTCCGCAGTGATGCATCCGCCCAACAAAGGATTTTACAAACGTGGTTGAAGAGTGTAAGAGGTGGATCCCCGTCAGAAGGGGTTTAGGGTTTTAGGGTTTCTATCCGTCAAATTTTGTCGGCATCGACGATGGGAGGAATTCCATATTAGAGATTAGAGCTTGAGATGGCGCCCTACTGAAAGCACGCAGCGATCAACTTAAGGGCTTCACTCAGGAGGACGAGGAGTACTAGGAGGTCAGATTTTTGAACTTAGAGTACTCTCTGTATTGATGCAGGGGACTCAGTTTTCTGGCAATGTTGGAAGTTGTAATTTCTTGAGCTTATTGCGCCGTGGAAGGAAGTGTGGAACATAATGGCTGCAATGAGGACTAGGATTGCCATAGCAGCAGCCTTCTCAGGGCAGTATATGCATGGAGTAAAAATGACCCAAGGCTTGAAGACATTGGATTCGGCCCCGAAATTGCCCAATAGTAGTAGTAGTAGCGGTGGTGGTGACGGTACTTGTGGTAGTGGTAATGGGAAGAAGGGTTTATTAGGGTTCGATTTCCAACCTCCAAAAAGACCAGACATTGGAATTGCGAGGGTGAAAGAGCCTTTATTTGACAATGTGCTTGAGAAGGAGAAGCAGATCCGTATCATTTTCCGCATACGAGAGCTGTTGATGAGGAGGCCGTTGCGGGCTATGGAGATTGTCGATTTGGCAGGGAAGCGGCGGTTCATTGGGTTAAGGGGGGATAAAAATCTTTCTAAATTTCTCAGGCGGTATCCAGGGATTTTCGAGGTGTTGAAAGAGGGTCCACATTCAAGAGCTTTCGGCCTCACAGAGCAGGCAGAGAGACTGTATGATGAGGAAGTGAGGCTGAAACAAGAGATGGAGGACAGGTCAGTGGGGGTGCTGAGAAAGCTGCTGATGCTGTCTATACGGAGACGGCTTCCTCTGCCCTTATTAGGGCAACTTGCTAATGATCTGGGCATTCCTGACAACTTTGAGTCTGATCTTGTTCCACGATATCCCCAGTTTTTCCGTGTGGAAGAAGCTGCAGATGCCAGTAGAAGGTTGTTGGCACTTGTGTCATGGGATCCATCTTTGGCAGTAAGCTTTGCACAGAAGGATCTCCAGGAAATAGAGAGTGGTGGTCAGTATCTCTTTGCTCCTGTTTTTGCAATTTGTCCAGTGTTGAAGACAAGCTGTGGTTCTTGAATTTGATTTAGTTATTCTTCTGGGTATGTAGACAATTCATTCCATTGGTGGTGCCTATGCTTTTGCATACACATACAGTGGTTTAGTTTAAACATTAAGTGCAATTGCACAGGTCTGTTGCTGAGATTGTGTGGAATCTTTGCAGGTCCCATGAGTGAAAGGGTTAAAAGAGTGAAGATGTTGCATTTGCCAAAGGCCTACAAGCTCTCAACAAAACACAAAGTTATGCTGTATAAGTTTAGGAAGGAGCCTTTTGTGTCCCCATACCAGGATGTAAGCACCCTTGGTGATGCTTCACCGATCAGGCTAGAAAAGCATGCAGTCACTGGACTTCATGAGCTCTTGAACCTCACCCTAGAGAAGAGAATTCTTGTTGACCATCTCACAAACTTCACAAAGGATTTCACCTTTTCTTACAAAATTAGAAACCTCCTTTTCAAGCATCCGCACACTTTCTATGTATCTGCAATTGGAAATAGGGATACTGTCTTTTTGCGAGAGGCATATAAGGGGGGGAAACTCCTGGAGAAACATCCACTTATATTGGCTAAGGATCAGTTTGTTCGCCTAATGGAATTTAGAAGGGACGTATGCAAGGTGGATGAAGAGAGTGATGGTGAAGAGAGTGATGGTGAGGGTAGTTATGATGAAGGCAGTGATGATGAAGATAGTGACTTCAATTAGACTTTGGTTCAGTGCTTACTATTTGTACTAAAATGGTCTCTAACAGATTGTAGGATATGGTGATGGACTGTTGCAGCTGTAACAACACAGATTCACGCTTGAGGGCAGGATTGTCATGAGATATTTGATTGCTCTCTATACAGGCTGCACAACAGCCTCAGTGCATATGATAGGGAGATAAGTTATTTCAGCAAACTCTGATCACCACTGGACCACCATGTTGCAGCTTTTAAGGGACTGGTTGTTCCAAAGCATGTGGATGGGTTTTCTCTGATTTCTTTGATCAGAGTGTGAACAGAGTGTGTGAGTGGAAAAAGATGACTTGTCTTGAAGATTTCAGAACAGTACTACCAGTGTCAAAATGGTTGTGGTTATATGTCCTGCAGCCTGACTCATGAAAACATTGTAGCCCTGATGATGGAAAACAAGGGCTGAATGTGGTGAACATGATGATTTTAAGTGAAGAGGACCCATATGTCAAAGATCAAGTTGAGGATCAGTCCCATTTTGGAAGTCATCCTCTTTTGATATCCCATGTTGGCAACTTGAAGATCAGTGGGATCAGCTTGATGTGCACATTATATTCAACAATGAGAACATTGTGTTTCTAGGCCTTGCTTATGTGAGTACCATGATGTGCAAAAGCATTAGTTATTAATCATTGATTGGGGTACTTTCAATTCATGTCTTAAGCAGAACCTCAGTACATAGCCTAGTGGTTACACTGGCTTATAAACACTAAAAGCTGATGAAAGCAGTGAATAAGTTGTGATAAGAAAGTTATAGTTTTTCAATTTTGAGTGTTATTGAAGTAGCATGTAAGATAGAAGCTGTACTCCTGAACAGATCATTTATCTGAGATTGGAGCCTAAGGCTTTCTTGGTAGTGGGCTCATTTACATGTATGCTGAATGTGGTGAATAGAGGATGCTCAGAGATACAAATATGGAGCAGGATTGAGCATTGATCTGAAAAGAATTCTGTTGTTACAATCATTGCAGATGCAGAAATCTCAAAATAGTGGCCATAGATTTAAGTCCAGTTTATCTTTCTAGTTATATGTACAGTTCAATGTCCAAGTTTTTAAGTTTATTATTTCTTTGGAGAATTGAGGTCTGGGGACGGGTATCCATGAGAACTTTGTACATTGTTGTTGCCTCTAGTGTTACAGGATTCTTAGTAAATGGTTGAAATGTGTTTTTTATTGGACATGCAACATTCAATTGATTGACTGATAGACTGATTGATTGATATGTTGGGGGAGTTCCAAATGTTGTAGTCATTGAAGATCCAGCAGCAGTTGACAACTCCTCAAACTAAGAAATACACAGTTCAAAATTCACTTTCCATTCTGGCTACAAAAGCCCATGGCCCTTTGAGTTGACAGTTTTAAGCACAAATTTCAGGTTCATAGCAGCAAGGCTACAGACCCAATTTCTCAGAGCAAACTTGTGAACTTGTAGCAGCCAAAGTACAGTGAATGCTGCAAGATTGGCCTGCCAATAGTGACATTTTGCCCCATTTTAAAACCAGCAAGCAACAAGCTTTGTCATTGCTTAACCCCCAGCTTGACCATGTATCCCTGCAGCCACTGTCAATTGGTCTGATAAAGATACCCTATACATGCCCTTAACAGACAAAAGCATGTTGAGAGTTAATGGGAGATTTCTGCATGTTGTATGTATATGCCAATCCATGTTTTGTTACGCCATGATGAGAGTCAAAAGCAAGATAATCAAGTGTTAAACCTTGTGCACAATGTATGGTTCAACTAGCATTTAGTTGAATTGGACATTGAATTCTTGCAATGATCCTATTTGTGTTTTTATGATTTTTTGTTCAATTGGTGTCCAATTTTTCTCAAGTGTAAGGAAATTTTTATAGTTTTTAAGTGTTAAATTCTCACATTGATTCCATTTTTTGGATTGTAAAAATTTATCCATATCAATGTTTTGAACAAGTTTATGAACAAGTATTGAAAGGTACCATTTGCGCCATTTATAAGACCATTTAATGTTGCATAATTTTTTGCAAATATTTTAATAACATATCTTTTTTGAGTAGTTCATGATGAATGTTTGTTTGACTTGAGAATATTGATAATTAAAAATGAGAAGGACAAGTTTTAGAATGGTTATTTTGTGCAACAAATCTAAATGTTTCAATAAGTGTTCACTATTACAATTCATGGTTTTTCAAAAGGTCCAAGTTTACTAACAAATCTTTTTTTATTAGTGGACATGTACATTTTGATTACAAGGTTGAGGCTTGAATGACATGTGTATTTTTGACTAATAAATTTGTCTAAAGTGACATATTTGACTATTTGTCAAATTGAACATCTAATCAAGTTGAGTAAAGCAAAATGACATCCTTAGTCAAGATGGACAATGGTGTTCTAGTCAAATGGAACATCTTATGTTACTTAATTGGTCAAGATAGCTACTAACTAGATTAAACAATAACCTAGGCCTACTTACATACCAACTTACTTACCTACATACCTACCTTGTATTTCCCACCTACCATCCTACATCTTTACCCGCTAACCTACTTACCTAATACATATCTACCTCCTATTTCCCACCTACCATCATACAACCTTATTTACCTACCTCCTATTTCCCACCTACCATCCAAAATCCCTACCTAGTTACCCACTTACCTACCTAGTTACCTATTTCCTATGGATTACAAATTACCTACTTACCTACCCCTATACCTACCTAATAATTACCTAACTTTTTTACTTACCTACATAACTAATGATGTGAAATAATAAGTGAAATAAAAAACTTGACATGATTTGTCAACTTTAAAAGGTGTAGTCCATTGGTAAGGACTTGGACCCTCATTGGGGATGAGGGGTTCAATCCTTAATACTTGTAACTTATATGAATGTTTAAAAGGTCAAGGTAGGTAGGGTAAGTTAGGTTAAGTTAAGTTATGAAAGTTAAATAGACTATGTTAGGCTACCACCTATCTACTTGCCTTTTTACAACCTATCTAAACCCATATACAACCTACCTACCTACATGCTTAGACCTATTTGTACAAAAAATGTTTTTAGTAATAATCTATATAACAAAATTGGGTAGAAATTTGACTAATCAAATGATCCACTATGTAAATAGTCAAAATGACCAACCAAATAGTCCAATAGTCTACCAATCAAAAAGAACACCCCAATCATGCAAGATAGGTCCAAATCAACATCTACAAATTGATAAGATGGTATTTTTTACACCTATCCAAATGGAGTTCTTCACTAGATTTTCTAGTCAAAATAACTTGTTTTTGTAGTAGTGTGTTTTTTCAACATTCATTTGTTATGTGATGTTATTTTGGTGTTTGTGTAAAATAAATGTGGTAATATACTAGTAATGGGTGGTGGTTTTCAACAATTTGTATTGATGAAATTTATGTCTTTAGATTTGTGTGAAGCATTTTGAAACCTATTTAAAATGTTAATGAAATTTGTATATTTTTGTCACATAACTTGTTTTAATTCATAACATTTGATATTTTCATGCCAAAAATTTATACCTAAACTATTCAATTCATTAGTTTGTGATTTGAAAATCCAAAAATTTTGAACTAGAAAAACGAAATAAAACTCTTAGGTCATAATAACATCAAGACCACCCATAAATCGATCAGGAATTTGTCTTATACTTGCTAATTTATGATCGACAAATGTTAAAATCTGTTACCAACTAAAGATATTTCATTAATAACTAATAGTCATAGTTGATCGTAATTTTTTATTAAAATGACACATTTTTCATTGTTTAATGATTTTGGTTCATCGAAGTTTTATTTAAAGGAATAACAAATGTAGAATGTATAGTTGTACCATTGATGTTGAATGCAACTTTTTTTGTTTAATCTAATTTCATCATTTTGGTTTTTATAGAATCAACATTTGGGATGTCTTTTATAGAATATCTTAACATGTTTTGTATGATGCACATTAGTGTGAAAGTTTTTCCTATGCATGCATCGCCTATTAAAAATATATGGAATGGAAATTGGTGGATATTTATTATTTTTAAATAATATCATTTAATATAAGTTTTGGTTCATTTTTTAATTTTCTCATGTTTGCTGATAATTCTTTATATTATATGCATTCATCTACAATTTGTTGATAAAAATGTATCAAGGTGTAGTCATACTAACATGTACCAAAAACAATCATAACCATTATTTAATTTTTTGAATTTGGATTGTAAAAATAAATAAAATAATTTTTAATAAAATGTTATTGTGAATACATTATGTACATGTCATAAAAATTTGGAATCAATCTAATGAGTGAAAAATACGTATAAAGACTTTTAGCCTCTTGTAATCACTACTTAAAAGTTACATAAAAGCAACTTAAAGTAGTTTTGACACTAATTTGAAAATAATTTTTGATGACATATTTTTGGATATGTTTTAGTATACACCTTAACATAATAGTATTAATTATTTTTTAAATTTTAATATTCTTTTGAAAGACTTATTAAAAAGATCCCAAGAAGATTTTTTTATTTTAAATAGTGGTTTAAGGGGGCACGTGTGGCTCTTAATAGAGTGGTTGGACCCATCAATGTTTTATTTTTAGGATGTTTATTTATTTTTCAAATGCATGCTCATACACTAAATCATAGGATTCAATTTTTTCAATGTTTGTCAATATTCATTTCTTTGTCCAAGTTAATGTTTTCCCAACCATTTATTTCATGTATCTTGCAATATTGTTGTACTCATGATTGTAATTTGTCCCATTCATTGGCATATTCATTTGAAATATTGAAGTTATATATATATATAGAGTAATTTTTCAATGTTTTCTTTTTCATTTGTGTAAGCATCTTTCGATATTTTCAATTGGCTTCTATGCCCAAAAAATGTTTAAATAAAAGTAATAATTCTCTATAATGATTTTCTGAATCTTTGCAAATAATAAATGAGACCCAATGAATGATTCTATTTTCATTATGTTTAATATATGTTTTTGCATCATAAGTTGTAACAAATTCTACTAAAGATATGTCTTTTAACGTTTAAGGTCAATTTTTATATTTTTCAAATAATGATTTGCAATTGATTTTTCTTGAAGTCAGAAGTAATTGATCTAATTTTTTTGTGGTAGTAATACAAAAAAATTGTCTTGTTCTTCACATGTGTGTAAAAATTGAAATGATTTTTGTTGAATGAGAAAATGGAATAGATAGATATATGTGTATTGCTTATTGAATCAATATTTGTTGTACATTTTTAAAAATTATTTTTTAATTGGTTAAAATTTTTGGGCCCCAACACACTACTAAGACCCACTTTAGGTATAACAACTATTTAATTTTACATTTTTTAAAGTGCTAAGTCAAGTCAATATTTAAAATGTTTGGTAAATGTATACAACAATGTTTTTAGCACATTATGTAAACACTTGAAAAAGCTTGAAACAAATCTAATGAGTATTGAATACTCAAAAACATTTTTTTAACAATGTAACAAGTGTTTTTAGCACTTGAAAAACTTATAAATGACTCCTTAATGGACTTTAAATGACATATTTTTGGGACATTATTTAAATCAAAGTTTACTATCATAGTAAAATGCAACATATTTGTGTGTCAAAAGGACATTTTAAAGATTTTGTCAAACTTACTAATGGAATATCCTTTGGATATTTTTGGAATATTTTTAAATAAGCAATCATTAAGCAAAACACCAAGGATGTGAGTGTGGGTCCTAGTAGTGTGTTTAAACCCGTTTTAGTTTTCTCACATGTACATTTTCAATTTTTTAATTTGAAAAAACTACAAATCAAGGAGCATCTTTGAATATAATCCATGATCATGTGTTAATATATTTTTTAATAAAATGTCAAATTTTCAAATAATTTTTCAAAAATTATTCATTTTGTGTAGTAATAATGTATACATGTAACATTATCATTTTGAACAAGGTCCCTTATGTTTAAAGAATCATTATTTTTCGTTTTTATATTTTTACCAATATGTTAATATATAAAAAATTTAGGGTTTCTACAAAGATAGGCCAATTTTTCATACATGTGGTGAATGTCACAAAAAAATTTGGAGGTCCAAGTTGTCAAATCATAGCAAATGGATTTTTTTGAACTCGATATAAATAATCTAGAGATATTCATGTATTGCCTAATTCCTTATAACCTAAATTAGATTTCAATATTTTGTCTAAATTTACATTATTTGAAACAATATTTGTTGTAAAAGTTCAATACAATAACTCTTTTTTTGAATGCAAATCTATGTAAAGGACAATATAAAATGTGTTAAAATTTTAGTTTCTTAAAAATATCTATTGGTTATGTGATATGCAAATTTATTTTTTACACTTGTTAATTTAACTTGTATTATTTTTCTATACAAGCATGCTAAAGATGGTCTTGAATGGCCTAAATTGTTTTTTGGAAAATTATATTCTTTTGAATGTCATGGAATAATCCAAATGGTCAAAAAACTTTTATTGCAACAATTGCCAATGATCTTGTGCCATCATCAACCATATGTTCAAGATTTAAAATGTTTTCCACTAATTTATTTCTACAATTTTCTTCAATAACTTCTTCCAATTTATTTGAAATTTGTGAATCATCATCAGTTTTCAAAATTATCTTTTTTTCATTGATTATTTTCATTTGCATGAACAAATTTTGTTAAACTTTCCCAATTTAGTCATATTGAAACATTTGTAGTTGTATACAAAAAAGTCTCATAATATTTTCATAATGTTTTCATCATTATATTAAGATGAACATAACTTGACATATATGTAGATTTGTAGTCTAATTTTCTTTTCAAAAAGACAAAAATTGAAGAATCATCATAAGGCATCTGTGGTAATACAATTTGTATAATATTCAAGTTTGTTGGAATGTTGACAATGTTTCCATGCATTCCAATTTACACATATCTTTATAATTGAACTATTTGTGCAAATTCAAGACATGGTGCAATTAAACATTTTTAAAATTTTGTTTTGCATGGACAAATATTTCATGTCTAGTTCATTTTTGATGATATGATCTTGTAAAGTTAAGTCCAAAGGTTTGTTAAAATCAATCCTCTTTTAACAAGATTTACAAATGAGCGCATGATCTATTGAATTTTTCAATATTTAAAATGCTAAAGAAGTTTTCAATATGTGATTTTGAGGCATTAAGAAATTTGGTATGTGAAATATAATCTTTGGCAACAATAACAAACATTTTCAATAATACCTTTGATGTCTTTTTTGTATTTAAAAATATTTTCATTGAGAATTCTTATTTCATTATTATTTAATGAAGTTAAATAACATTAAGCCTTTTTTTTTTCTAAATCATTGTACTTAACATTGCTAATGTTATCACAACTACAAATCATGGGTCTAGTTCACTATGCAACTTCACTAATGCACATGTATAAAGAAATATTGATTGATTCCATAGTAAATTGTATTTCACTATTTTTATTTTCTAGTGATTGCATAATGAACTTAATTGGTATTACACACACGTGCACACGCACACATATGTATGTATCTTATGGTTAACATATATAAAATGTGATTGTTATATAGTTAATCTTTGATAATTCATATTACAAAGTTAAATGGTAGTTGGTTTGGCAAAAGCAATGAATTGTCTATTTGGAGACCAAGGTTCAAACCTAGATCCAGACAACAACCATAAGTTGACGAACCATATATATGTGTATTTTTATATGTATACATACAAATTTAAATATATATAAAATAATAATTTTAAATCTTAAAATATAAGTATATAAAAATAGCACAAATAGTAAATAATAAATTGAATGACAACTAAAATAACTATAAATATGACCTAAAATTATATTTACAAGTCCAAATACATGACCAAAAATATTAGCGATTCGAGTATGTCCACACCAACCCATCATTGATCATTAAACAAATAAGTGATTTGAATGCATGAAAAACATTTTTAATTAACTAAAAACCCTAGAGAATGATCTAGTGAATTAGGATTTTATTTGTAGTAGTGTGTTGTCTAGTATACAAAATGATTTTCATTACATGAACTATTTTCAATCATCTTATCATAAACATTTCCAACTTTTTTGAAGGAATATTATCAAATGTTTGTCTTTGGATTTAAGATGCTTAAGATGTATTACAAATATTTAAATGTTTTAAATAATTATAATGATGATTTTTAATGTTTTTAAAAATATTAATGAAAATACTAATGAAAAAAATGTCGAAACTAAAAAAAAAGATTAATTGGAATTTAGAATTAGATAATATTTTGTCAGATTTTTTTTTTTTAAATCCTAAATCGTTGTTGCAAGAAATTGCACTAGCATTTATTTGTAAACATCCAAATTAGGTTTAAACATACTACAAATTATAGTTGGCATGTTCAAAATGATTATTTCCATAAACTACATTTAAAGGTATAAATCAATAATTTCATTTTTTTACATTGACCATTATTCAACATTTTCTTTATTGCAAACATTTATTGAGTGTTGTAAGTATTTTAATATCTAGTAAATAGTAATGAAATCACTCCCACAACCCACCATCCAAAGCAAATATTGACATTTTAAAAATTTAAACTTATTTGCTTGCCCATAATGCAAATCATGTAAAAATTCAAATTTAAATTCACATCTATGGCATTCTAGTGTTTGGGGTGTGCCAAATGTCAAACATTATTATAAATGAAACATACTTATTTTTCATATCACTTTATAACTTATTGAATATTTCAATAGATATGTTATTGCATCAAACAAACAATCACCTACATTAGAACGAAAATTAGTAGTCATTGCAAGGAAATTTTATTCAATTCAATATCTTTGTTTACATTAGTATTTGAAAGCATAATTGTGTGAAAATTTTGATTTTATAGGTTTGTCTTCTTTACTTAATTTGTTAAAATTTTGGCCCAAAAAATGTTTTAAAAATGTTTCCAAGTATTGCATTTTTTTGTTATTGACTTAAAATGTAACAATGTCCCTCTTTTTTCTTGAAATTAAAACTATGATATTATGTGAATTTATATTTTCATAAAAACTTGAAATTTCAAGATATGTTTTATTTCGTAGATTTGATTTTCAATTCTTTTTCAATACCCATATATCAATGTACTATTATAATTATTGAGAATTCAAAGCTACTAATATTTACTCAATCTTTTTTTAACATATAATTTCAGGTTTAATGGATACAATTTGGTTTTTTTCAATGTGAACTTTTAGATTTTATGTTTTTGTATCTAATATCTTTATTTACTTATTATGAATATGTTATACAACTATTTTTTATTATAACACTACTTACTTTCTTAAATAAACAATATGACTATGACAATGTATTGAAACGTGTAATTGGATATTATGATGTTTGTTTAGTATGTTTCTAGATAGTTTAATGTTTCAATTATTTTTCCTTGAATAATATTATGTTGGTATTCAAAATTAATTTAAAAATTTTATGTAGAAATAATTTTTTATTTATGTAAATATTTGCAACTGTAAAAAACTTTAATTTTGGAAAATGAAATCTTAATATTGAACTTTATTTGTGAGTATGGTTTAGTATATATTGATTTCTTTTCTAACAAAAATATACTAATTTCTTAGAAGTTTTATAGAAATCATTTTTATAATAATGTTGATGGTTTTTAATATTATTGTGAAGATCAATATTTCTTTTCCTTATGATTTTCATGCAATGTACATATGATATTATGTTATAAGTATCAATGTTAAGTTTTAAGGTCCAACACCAATTTCAACTTGCACTTTGAAAAACCAAGTCAAAATTGAAAGCACAATTTGTTTTACATCTAACTTTGAACTTAAAGTTGCAACACCTTGAGTTTTAATAAGTACTTTAGCTTCATGACCAATGACCATCACATAAAAAAGAAAAGCCATTAATTAAAAATGTTCAAATTTGAAGTACAAGCTTAGGTTGATATTGCAAGTTCAATTACAAAAATGGAAAATCAACTTGTAGCTTATTACCTTTAGAATGCAAAGGTGCAACTTCAAACTCAAGATTGAACGAAAATTATAACTTCAAATTTGTCAAGAAGTTCAAATTTTCAAATTTTGATTTCCATTTTAGAGATAACTTCCAAACTCATTAAACCCATCCATAAAGTAGACTTAGCCAAGGAAAAAAACCATGATTCAAGCCCTTAAACCCAAAATCCAAGATCCACTATCCAAAAGTAAGTTATCCAAAACAAATTTCCAACATTAACTTGAACTCCCCAAAAACAAGATACACCAAAAAAACTCCAACACTTCCTCCAATGTGAAAAATTCAGCCAAAATGTAACATGTACATGAAAATTATGTACAAGTCCAAAACTAAAACATGTTAAAAAGGTTACACAAATGTTGTTCAAAACAAAAGTATCACTCAAAAAAATCTTGTCATGTGCAACCCATCATTTTGCAACTAGATTCAACTAGTTGTCATTTGCAATTAGATTGGTCATGCTTGCAACCACAAAATTGACATCGTATATTATATGGGTGATATGGTTGTGTGTGTGCAACTACTAGTGTACAAAATGGAAACATGTCACAAAGAGATTGGCTTAAGGTAATACATACTTAAGTTAGTGTAGATAATATAATATATTATTTATGATACCTAAGCTTACACTAATATACCTTATAACCTAGGCAAATATTACAAAATATTAGGTATATGTATATAATACTATCATAGCCAAGGTTAATTAGAAGTAATTATTATGGGTAGTATAAGCTAATATACATAATATGCATAGGTTAGGTAACATATATAGGTAGTCTAAGTTAATATACTTATATATGTTATTTAAACCTATGTTAGTATACCTCACCTATCCTAGTAGAAAATAGTTATGTATAAAGTATAAGGTAGCCTAGGCAACTAGGTCACATAATTAATTAGCCTAAATTAGTATTATAGTTAAGCTAGTTACTCTATCTAAATTACTAGCTATATATGCTAGTATACCTAGGCTTACACTAATTAGCTTAGCTTACCTTAATGTACCAAACTAAGGTAATTAATTCACCTAGGCTAAGGTAGGTTAATTATTTAGTTAGTTGGCCATTAGCCTAAGTTATGTAATAAAATAAAATAAAATAATGGTGTAATTATATATATTATAATCATTAATTATCAATTATACTTATTATACTATTAATTATACTAAAACATATTTATCATATAGGTATAATTTAAAATATATAAATATAATAATAGAGCATAATAATTATTTTATTTTATTGTTCTAATATCTTTATATTAACACTATTACCTATAATAGTTAGTATAGCTTGTTGGTAAACTAGATTAGTATAACATATATATTAGGTAGTAGTTGCAACTAGGTTGGTTATGGTTACAACCAAAATGTTTGTCCCATGTCCTTTATCATACATTCCACTTTTGTAAACTATATAAGTGAGTGTAGTCACAATAAAAACAAAGCCAAAAAGGGTGTCAAATCATATTCCAAAATGCAAACTTTGTTAGATATATGCATGTGATGCCAATCAAAAGTCATGATAAATATGGGAAGTTGTGCTTAATGACTAATATGAATGTTGAGAAACTCAAATTACATTGTCGTTTATTCCAATTTTGAGTTATGGAATGTGTGAAGGACCTTCAAAGTTGTGTAGGTGTTACATAAGATTTTTTCATTTCACAAAAGGCTCTTTAATTTGAAAAATATGAAATTTTTTACATTCAATTTTTTTTGAGTGCTAGGGAACTAATAACCACTATAAAAAAAAACACTCAATTTTAAAATAATCTATAATTTTGATTTTTTGAAATTCAGAGTGGTTACAATTTTTCCCAGTCCTTTGCCGGGTACATGCACAATTGAGTGGTTCACTTTTGTGACATTTTAGTTATTTTTTCCTAAGTATCCTTTATTCAAATGTATATGGTGATTAATATATCCTTAGATCTACTAATTGGATTTGGATTTAAACTAACAACTTCATTATGAACATAACTATGTGGTTATTTATTGATAAAAAATTCATTTTCTAATAGTAATGAACTTTTGAAGTAAAAAAATAGTGATTAATCATCTAATTGGAACATCACAAAATGGAAAATTTTATATTAATTCACATTCCAAATTTATTATTAGGACTCAATATATGATGAAATACAAAATGATAAATTCATATCATGAATCTTTTTTTTGAAAACCGTAACCATTTAATAGTTAAGGACTTTTGAATGGTTCAAATTTGACCATATTTTCATAAGTCCATATGAGTTGCAATTTTTGTTTTTTGTTTTTCAAATTTTTTTGTCCCAAAAGCATATTTAAAAAAAAGTTTTAGATGGGCCATTATTTGATGGACTTTGTGGGTTTTCCTTTTGGGACTTCCAAGTTAAAAAATAACATTAGCCACACTAAATATAAATTTTCACATAAATTTGGGAAGGTTTGTAGGTGATTGAACATGTATTATTCAAAGATTAGAATAATAACATTTTTTAAAACAACAACCATGTCCATTTGAATCATTTTAAATAATCTTATTTGGACTCATAAGGACTATCATTTTTGCCATGTTTGAGCCATTCAACTATGCATTCACCTTGTGACATGCAAATGGGGTGGAATGGACATGATGTCTAAAGCAAAGTTGTAGATTATTATTATAGAAATTAAGTCAGGAAATCATAAATTTGTTTTTGTGTGTTTTGGATAACTTCCTTTCTTTCCTCAATTGAAATGAAAATTTGAAAATTAATTCTATCCAACAATGATCATTAGACAACTTATGACTTTTATATAAGGAAGCCTCCCCAACATGAGGCCAAGTTGCAATTGGTCCCATGCAAAAACTCCATTTGGGCTTCACATGTTAATCAATTGAGTGTAAGAAGGTAATAATTTGACCCACTTAACAAGGAAATTCAATAGTTTTCATATGATGATTCATGGAAATGTGATGGATGTGGATCAACTTTTCATCATTATTCCAAAGTCATATATAATTAAGTGAGATCTTGTCATCCATTTTAATCCAATTGCCCAAGATTTTCATTTCAACTCATGTGTTTGCTCCGTGATCAGCCCACCACATGTGTGTTAATGGACTAGGAGGAGATGCTTGTCAATGACACAATGGTGACCATTTGCATTGAAGCTTTTTCCTCGTGTGTCCTTTGGTTTACAATATAATGATTGAGAATGATGCAAGTGACAGGAGCAAACATGTGCACTTTAGCTTTGCACAGGTCGAGTGGTATTTTTTTGGGAAAAGATGTTTCCAACAAAAGTGACAGTGTGATCTAGAGCTTGGATTTTGAACCCATCTTCACTATGTTCTATGTCATTACTTGACAGACTTCACATGCTAAAAGTGAGCTTTTCCATTGACATTATACAAAAGTTATGTTCTTCATCATTAGATCTTGTATCATTATTTAGCATGCTTATAAGCAATGGAGGTAAGGGTTTCCAAGCTTTCAAGATTTGGTGTTTTCAAAGAACATGAATGTGAGAGGACGTGGTTAGCAACAAACTTTGATGGAGCAAGCTCTTTGTATCTTGAGTAGATTAGACGATCAAAAACATGAAGTAGCTTGTGAGCATCATATCAAGTGGGATCGATATAGATAAAATGAGTGGAAAAATGACTTATAACTTGTGATCCACGTTTTTTGAATAGACTGGACGATTGGAGAAATGAAGTAGCTTACTACTAATGAACATCTTTCATAGGTGAATAGATCAAATGGTCAAAGGTTTTGAAATGTGTATGTTCAGTAGTATTCATACATAGTGTTTTTGATCATATGCAAATATTTTATATTAGCCCACAATAAACATCTTATCTAAACTTTCTTTTTTCTTATTGGGTGCAATCATACTAACATGTACCAAAAGTAGTCGTAACCATTGCTTAATTTTTTGAATTTTGGGTTGTAAAAAAAAATAAATAAAAATAATAATAAATAATTTAAATGAAATTTTATTGTGAATACATTATGTACATGTCATAAAAAATTGGAATCAATTTAATTAATGAAAAATACGTATAAGGACTTTTAACTTCTTGTAACTACTATTTAAAAACTACATAAAAACAACTTCAAACAATTTTGACACTAAAATCACAATTTGAAAATTTTTTATAATGAAAAATTTTAAATATTTTTTAATATACACCTTAGCATAATAGCATTAATTTTTTAAAAAATATTTTAAATATTTTTTTGAAACACATATTAAAAAGATTCCAAGAATAAAACAATGGTTTAAAGGGGCATGTGTGACTCCTAATAAAGTGGTTGGACTCTACTAAAAAAACACTGTCAAAATTGAACTTCGCTAAAGTTCTCAAAATTGGTGTTTGGTACCAAATGCATGATTCAAGTATATATAAATTACTTATTGTGGGTTTGCATAAAAGAAATAAAATTTGTTGTGATCGATGTATATGTAAGTTGGGCTTTGGTAACTAGTTTATATGAAAGTTGCAGGAGTCCAAACATTGTTACAATTCATTGGCTACAAGTTTCATTCCATCAATTACAAAGGCACAATTTTCTAACCACAATTTTGAGCCAATTTTGTGACCACTTACATCAAGCTGGAGCACATATTTGAGCCATGAACCTCACAAACTTCCACAACCATTTGCATTGAAACATACATATTTTGCTCATAATTTTTAGCCAATTCTTCCCCCACTTACATTATCAAGATGTCATATTTAGCTTTCAAAAGAAGGTTTCAAACTTGGTTGATTTTGGACATGTTACACATTATGAGTCCTTCATTTGTAACAACTTCAATAGTCTAGAAAAATTATATTGTTTTGTCATGTTTTGGACCTTACAATGAACATCAGACTTTGTCAAAAATGTGCATTTAGACTTTTGAATTTTGAACATAATCGTTGCATAATCTGCTTCTATGTTAGGGGTGATTCCACAAAGGGTTCAATTTGGTTTGAATCATGGTTGTCCATTCCATGTTGTGCAGTATTCTTAACTAAATGTTTTGTTATTGTAGGTGTTAGATAAGTTTTTTTTGGGTTGGGAGAATGAACCAAGACTTGCATCAAAATTTCAAACATTATGTCGTCTTCAATATCAAATGAGCTATTGGAAAAATCATGAGGTGATGTAGTTAATTATTGATTACCAAAAACATCAAATGCCATGTGCATCATTAATTGGGTTTTTTCAACGCTGATTTGGAATTTCAATTCTTTTCCAATTAGATCTTAGTGATTCATCTTGCATGAAAGTTTTTTTACATGGAAAATGTAGTCAAGAATGTCATTTGATCTAGTTTAAACATATATGTGGTTGGTTAAAAAATTGATTAAGTTGTATATTGATTACTTATAGGCAATGTTTTTGAGGCATTTTGGATTTTGAAACAGCTCAACTTTCAAATGTGAAGTCTAGATCTTGCTATTCCAACAACTAAATTTTAAGCTGATTTGGAACCTACATCAAGTGACTACCCCTTCCAAGTTGTGACAACTTGCATCCATGCCTCATCAATTGGTAAGTAGTTGAATCCATTTAAATTCACCTTTGGTCAAATTTTTTAAGGCCATGTATCTTCTTCAATTGTATTTAGCTATGATTTGGACCTTTTTGGAATCTTGAAATGAAAAATTTGTTATTGAACAAGAAAATTTGTCCTCATTTCAAGCATTCAAAGTCTTTGGCCCATATCACTCTAGATGTTCATTTTTCTTATTTAAATGACCAAAAGTCCTTGTTACATATTGGTAATCAACACATGTGTAGTCATTTTCTAAGTACTATGGCATGTTGTTAAACATTTATAATTGTTCTAGTAGCACTTATCATCTTGTTTATAATATTTGTTGTGCTTCTTGAAATGACCACCTAAGGCCCTTTGATTAACACTGTCATTGTGTTTAAGGATTTGGTGTCCTTGGATTACTAATGTCACTTATGGCCAAACACTAGGTGTTATTCCATTAGGTCCTTATAGACTTCCCCACAATAGTCTTAGAGCTTCTTTAAAGCAACAATCCCAACACACATAATCTTTGGATTAACATTGTCCCTAGTATTCAAGCATTAGGTGTCCTTCCATTAGGTGCTTTTACACTTCCCCACAACAATTTTAGTGCTTCTTAAAAACAATCCCAACACACAAAGTCCTTGGATTAACATTGTCCCTATGTTCAAGCACTAGGTGTCCTTCCATTAGGTGTTTTTACACTTCCCCACAATAGTCCTAATGCTTCTTGAGAGCAATCCCAACACACATAGTCTTTGGATTAACGTCATCCTTAGTGTTCAAGCATTAAGTGTCCTTCCACTAGCTACTTTTACACTTCCCCACAACAGTCTTAGTGCCTCTTAAAAGCAATCCCAACACACAAAGTCCTTAGATTAATGCTAGCCCTAGTGTTCAAGCACTAAGTGTCCTTCCACTAGGTATTTTTACACTTCCCCATAGTAATCTTAGTGCTTCTTGAAAGCAATCCCAACACACACAGTCCTTGGATTAGCATCATCCCTAGTGTTCAAGCACTAGATGTCCTTCCATAAAATGTTTTTACACTTCCCCACAACAGTCCTAATGTTTCTTGAAAATAAACCCAACACACACAATCCTTGGATTAACACTATCCCTAGTGTTCAAGCACTAAGAGTCCTTCCATAAGGTGCTTTTACACTTCCCCACATTAATCCTAGTGCTTTTAAAAGCAATGCCAACACATAGAGTCCTTGGATCAACCATGTCTCGATGTTCAAGCACTAGGGGTCCTTCCAGTTTTGCGTTTATATAATCCCCATAACACTTCTTGTGCTTTGTGAAATCATTAGCAACACACAAAGTCCTTGGATTAGCATTGTATGTAGTGTTCAAACATTAGGTGTCATTTCATGAAGGCTTTTGCATTCTTTATTAGCATTCATTTCCTTTTCCTAAAAAATAGTATGAATTTCATGCCACATCATGTCTATTGTTGAAGATTTTTTAGCATAAAAGACGACCTTAACAACTCATAAAATTCTAGTGTTTTTTGCCATTTTTTAACAAGGACGTGGGATAGATAGGGAGATGAAACATGATATGCAATATTTTCAATGCAAAATGTTAAAGATGTTTGTAATTAAATTATAATTCAATCAATTGATTACAAAAGTTTTATTGAAGGACTGAATGGAAAAAATTATGATGTTTAATTGCTGGATGATCTTTTTAATTGTCTTGGTGCACAATCTTTTCATGTGGCAAATTTGTTTCATATAATATTGAAATAGATATTCAACAAAAAAAAAAATTACATTATGGTGTGGATGTTCTAATTTATAGGCATTATTTCAATGTGTTAAAGTTACAACATGTGTGGACAATGGGGGAAGTACAACAAATGGTGACAATGGACCAACATAAAAATTTGGTAACAACTATGATGATGAAGAAAGAACAAAAGAATTCAAGAGAAACAAAATCTACAAACAAAACTCCCAAACATGAATTTTGCAACAAATGAGAAGGTCAGGGCCTTATTGATGTCAACGACAACCAATTCAACAACAAATAATGCATCATCCAACAAACAACATTACAACTTCCAAGGGGGAGATACGTTCAGTTGCAATGGTGGCCATAAATTTTGTTTTCCAATTAATCAAAGACTTATGGGGTTATGATGTAGCCTTTCAGCAAAGGGTAGTTGATAAGATCTTTGGACATGAGTTGATGAAGCCAATGTTGCCCAATTATCTTAAAAACATGGCAAACACAAAATATAATCACTTTATTGTCCAGAGCATCAAATCTGGAGTAGCCATTCATTTAGCAAATGGAAAGACATTCAAACAAGTTGCTGCATAGGAAGTTTTAGGCTGCTACTAAGCATATAAGTGGTAGAAAGGTTATTAAACAACTTGGCCTTGATAAAAGGTGCATCTATCAGAGTCTTCAACAACATTTGCTTATTGATGATGGCACATTGGACTTTTGGTCAAGGACAAGAAAACAACAATGGTCTAATGTAATATCAACTAAAATAAAAACCCTTGTTTTGGATTGGTGGAACATAAAAAGTACTATATCCCCTGATCGAAAAAAAATTTGCAAGAAGAAAATGGGTGTTAAACAAACAATAGATCATCCAACCCACTTCTTGCAAATTTCCCGAGTCAAATGTGTTTGCTTTATCCACCTTTGTTCTAAATAACTAATACCTAGTCATTTGACCATAGCCTCGGTGGTTTATCTATTGCCCCTAATATTTTAGATGTTGCTTATTAGTTTGGTTGCTGCCCTAGATAATAGTTTGGTGGTCTAACTATCACCTAGTAATTTAACCATTGCCTTGATGGTTTATCTACTACCTTAATATTGTAGTTATTGCCGTAGACATCTAGATGTTACACTTTGTTATTGAAGTTCATCACATTTATTTGGACCTTGCCATGTAAAAGCACTCACTAATAATTTTATTGGGTTCATTGTGCATTGCAATTAAAGTTTTTTACTACATTTACAAAGAAACATCCACATGTCCTAGTTGAATTCATAACTTTTTCAACCTTCAAACCTTGGTTTGTGAGGTGAATGAAGGAATGGAGCACATGTTGTTGCCATTATCACACAAAGCTTATGGAGTTGAAAATTGGACTAAATAACATGTGTTCCAAGATTGGGGGAATCCATGCACAATGTGCTTGTAGGTGTGAGTAGATTTGTTGTCCATAACTTGCCCATTAGGTGGGAGAATGTTTAGCTCGTCAAGATTCATTTTCAAGCTTGACTAAATTGTGGAATTCTATTTGTTGTTCCAAACCAGTTGATGATGAATGGCACAACATATCATGTTTCATGGGAGAATGCACTTTGTGTGGGATTCATACATTGAGGGTTTGCACTATTGAAAAGGTTCAAATTGCATAAATAGTGCAATGGCGCTAATATGCAAAACAAGTGGTTGGACAAAAAGTCAATGGTGATGATGAAAGGTTGCACAATTGTAATATATGGATACACCAACTAGTGAGTTGTTGGAATACATGTGCCCAAAATTGAAGGATTTTGTCACCCATAATTTCACAACAAAATAGCAAGACAAGGTATAACAAATGTACCCTAAGTCCTTGTAATCTCATATGTGGTGTAATTAGAAGCTAAAAGAAATACTAGTATTAGAAATCTTCAAGCTTATCTCCAAGTTGTTTATTATTTGTCTACAAAAGAATTCAAGACTTTTTTGAAAGATATTTTTGATGATGTTATTATCTTGTGCATTGAATTTTTGAGAATTATGCCTTCAAGACTCAAAATGAAGTCCAAGACATGCATTGGTACAATTCAAAAATAAGCATTCTAGTCCATATCACCTATAGAATGAACCTTGATTTTGATCCAAAAAATCCTCAAAGTTCACAAATTTTGAAGGAAGTTCATTACTACATTTCTAACAACAAGATGCACAATAATCTTTTTGTGCAGCATGTATTAATCTTGCATTGGGACTACTTGAAGAACATGGGATGTTATCCAAGACTACATGTGGTTTGGTCGGATGGATGTTCAACACAATTCAAGTGTGCATGTGCTTGGTATTTTGTCACTTGATATCCATGGCTTAATATTTGCAAGGAAAGGCTAGAAGGGGTCCAAATGTGCTGGAATTACTTTGCCTCTAGTCATGGCAAAGGTGAGGTTGATGGTGAGGGTTGTGTTATTAAAACATGAAATTTGTAAAGAACAAATCAAAGCACAAGCTATCAAGCTACAAGATGCACATGATGTTGTTACCTTTTGTCGAAAATGAACAAGTAAGGCCCTTTGAACTATGGTGTTTTCCATTCATTCTTATGTTATCTTGATAGTCCTTTTAAAGTGGTTTTAAATCAATTTTCCAACAATTGAAGTCAAACAACAAACAATAACAACAAGTAGTCCAACAAATAAGTCTTTTGTAAGTTAATGAGTTATTTCTTTCCAGCAAGTGAGTCATTTTTTTTAGATGAGTCATTTCTTTCTAGCAAATCAGTCCTTTTCCTAGAAAATAAGTCATTTGTTTCTAGTAAGTACCACCTTTTCTTCCAAAAAAAAACCATTTTTCTGACAAGCAAGTCCTTTGTAAGCAAATAAGTCCTTCTTCATAGAAAATATGTCATTTTCCCTAGCAAGTAAGTCCTTTTCTTGAAAAATAGGTCTTTTTTTCTAGCACTTGTAAGTTTATTTCCTCAAAAAACAAACCATTTTTTCTAGCAAGCAAGTCCTTTTACTTGATAATAAGTCATTTGTTTCTAGCAAGCAAGTCCTTTTCCTACAAAATAAATCATTTGTACTAGGTGTAGTAATGTTATTAGGACCTAAACCCACCTCCTTGGTGATTTGTTTAATGATTGTTTATTTCAAAATATTTTTGGAATATCCTAAGGATAGTCTATTTTTAAATTTAACAAAATCTTTAAAAAGTCCTTTTGACTCACAAAGATGTTGCATTATACTATCATAGTAAAGTTTGATTTAAATAATGTCCCATAAATATATCATTTTAAGTCCATCAAAAAATCATTTATGAGTTTTTCAAATGTTAAAAACACTTGTTACATTGCTAAAAAAATGTTTTTGGGTATTCAATACTCATTAGATTTGTTTCAAACTTTTTCAAGTGTCTCCATACCATATTAGAAACATCACAGTACACGTTTACCGAACATTACTTAGCACTTAAAAAAGTGTAAAATTAAGCAGTTGTTACACTTGAAGCGGGTCCTAATAGTGTGACTACACCTTTGTTTCCAACAAGCAAGTCCTTTGGTAGCAAGTAAGTCCTTTTCCTACAACAATGGCCATTTTTCCAATAAGTAAGTCCTTTTTTTCCAACAAGTAAATCCATTTCCTAAAGCAATGGGCCATTTTTCTAGCAAGCAAGTCCTTTGGTAGCAAGTAAGTGTTTTTCCTACAAAATGTGTTATTTGCTTCTAACAAGAAAGTCTTTTTTCCTAGAAAATAAGTCCTTAAAATTCCCATAAAGTAAACCATTTTCTCTTGACCACCAAGTCATATTTCTAGCAAGTTAAATCATTGTTGGGCAAAGGTGTTGACATATAATAAAATAATCTTTTTTTCCAACAAGTTTTATTTATAACAAGTTTTAAGTCATGTTTGAGCAAAATTTAATATTACTAAGGTAGTCCTTTTCTAATAGATCCATTCTTATAAATTATGGTTATTTCCATGATGTAGGTATGTCCCATGTAGCTCACCCCAATGCTAAAGGACTACCAACAAATTCTTTTAGGAAATTGGTGCAAATGACATCAATAGGACTCAAGCTCATGGTTGTTCGTTCCACTGTGACTGGACGTAGAGGGATGCATAAGGTGCTTCCATCTCCTTGTGGGTGTTTAGTTTACTATTTTGTTAGCTCATGAACTAGGTTATGACTTTTAAAGTTGGAGATTGAGCTAACTTTCAAGTGCATATGGTGTGTGTTGGATAGGTGAAGAGGGTCTTTGTCGAGATTCCACATTGTTGAAATATCGTCATCTATCATGTTTTAATGATGTTTGTTTAGGGAGAACTAGCATAGGAGAATGCCATCAAAGATCACATGCTCCATCATGGGAGATTGCAAGGCTTGAAATGTTTGATAGACCTATAACACATCAAGCCATTACGCCATGTGAAAGCTCCAATAGGGAGCAATTTTGGCTAATGTTTTGTGATAAACCAATGCATGTTGTGACAAACACCTTCACTGATGCTTATAAAAATACATAAGGAGATTGGGTAATTGATGGGCGATATTATGATTTACTGAGGCCCATGAGTAGGACACATTATTTTAAGAATCTTGGAGAGTAATTACTCATAGGTTATGATTATTTCCCATGTTGCCTTGTTCTACTTGCTTCCCTTGCCCCCTTAGATTAACTTATAGATAGGATAGTAGGTCTATTATGAAGTGGTAGCCCTTACCTTTTTCCTTGGCCTTTGTATGACTTTTCCCTTACTACTTGAGTAGTTGTAATAAAATAAGCTAATGAGGGTAGTTTCTTTTTGTTGAGTAATAAGGTGTTGACCTTGTTCTTTTGGTCTTACCTTATGGAGAATGGTAATAATTGGGGGTTGCAATTTCACCCATTAACAATTACATTTAAGGTTCGATAATAAATGGTGATGAATTGTGGAATTTCGTTCAAAATACTCAAAATGACGCGCTCCTAAGTCCCTTGCTAGACCCACTTGAGGGTCCAAGTACGTTGAATTGCGGAAAGTTGGGACTTGAGGGCCGCTCCCGACTTCCAACACTAAAAGGGGGTAGAGGGGCGTGCTAGAAGTCCCGGGATTAGACTAGGAAGAGGGACAAGTATTATCTCACTCGAATATGCATCCAAAACCAACCACAAAAAGGTTAGGTCACATTCGGGAACACCTTTGGGTGTTGGGACAAGCCACAGGCACTTGGACTCACTTGACTTACCACGGCCCGGACTCGGGGGAAGCCACCACCTTCCCCCATATAGTATTCTCTGCAACTCTCGGTGGAGGCTACATTCAAATGGCTCTTTTTCCCAGGA
>Ga0116231_10005473_pt1 | contig 24976 bp, 17 predicted proteins | sample S1TSphgellanicum_2_FD_89695 | JGI IMG/M metagenome (GOLD analysis project Ga0116231, IMG submission 89695) | Host-associated microbial communities from peat moss isolated from Minnesota, USA - S1T2_Fd - Sphagnum magellanicum MG | ecosystem: Host-associated > Plants > Peat moss > Unclassified... | reverse complement strand
TGACTGGATAAAGAAAAAAAAAAAAAAAAGCCTCAGGAAAGTCCAAGAGTCCTACCGTCCTCAATATCCACATCCAATAACTCTTAAACAGCTTCCTTTAGGTGCAACTAATCCTGATACTCCAGAAACTCTTCAAGATCGGCAAGCTCTTCAATGTCTTCCGCAAATTGAACTTGTTCACCATCAGAACCAGCAAACTTCAAACTCATCCAAACTTTCCGGAAAGCAGGATCGATGCATTACAAAATTGACTGAAAAAAAACAAAAAAACGCATTACATGTGGTCATGTGTAAATATTATTCATCATACATGGTGATTATTTATGCATCATCCAACAAGCAAGCAAGCAGCACATGGAGGATGATGATGTATCTAAATAGGGACATGGATGGAGGGCCATTCCTGGTTTATTTCCTTCCCATTCTTGGTGGGCAGAAAGTTGCAGTGTCAAATTCAGTAGAGGGATGGTGTGTAGCCGGCAACCTTGGAGCTTCTAGGGTGTCGATTCGCATGGACGACCGGACGGATTAAGAGGAAGCTTCATTTCATCCCGACGTCCTTTACAATATATGATGTCCTTTGTAAGAGTTCTTAATCTAGGTAATTGTTTTTTGTGTGGAAGTTTAAATGGCCTTCAAATTGACCTCTCCAAAACCAAGGTAAACATTTGCATCATTACAAACATATTGACATGTTTTGTTGAAAGTGCAGCCAAAGCAAGACCCTTGCCAAGGAGCTACAAGTCCCAAAGGACTACATCTAACTACATAATTGAAAGCTTGTGCAAAGGTGGACAAATTGCCACTTTCATTCTTCACACATGCAATCAATTTGTCCAACAAATTGCAAGATGACATCATATATTTGACCTACATTACCATTGCAACTTCAACCATGTTAGTGGTTTCAAATAGTCTTGTTGTCACATGGCAAGGTACCTGTTGTGAATTGATGAAATTCATCATGTGTAAATGTGTCATGTCCAACTCTAAACATCCACAAATCAAAAGAAACATATTCTAGACATAAGAATCCGAAGTTGTCACATATTGTTCCATGGTTTTGACCACCAATGAAAGGATGGCATGTCAAACCATTTGTTTATAATTGCAAACACAACCCATGGATTTTGATCCATGACCAAACACCTCAACCAATGATTTTTCACAATAGAAATAGGCATATAGCTTTTAGCAACAAACAATAAGTCTTCCATGAACTTCTTTATTGTGCATCCTCCTTGTAAGAATTAATACTCCCAAAATGATATGTGATGGCCCCATACCCAACATTGATTTTGGCCTTGGATTTTCCTCAATGTTGTTCTTTTGTTTCAACAAATAAATTTGAACTCTTCTACCTACGCCAAGTGGTTAGATGCTTGGACAATTTATTTTTCTTCATAGACATAATCCCATGTTATTGGTTATATGTGATCACACCTTTTTGTTTCTTAATGGTATTGTTAGAACTATGCATATGAAGGACATAATGACAAATCACACAACACATGTTTTGAACATTAATAGGATTTGGCTTATTGTTGTTGTTAACCACCAAAAAATGCCAAGGTACATAAAACATGTGGTGAAAGATCCATGACTTATAATTCAAGGTCAATTGAATTTTCAATAACTCCTATGCAACTCCTATTTTCAAGTCCAAAGTGTTTGGTGTTATAATGTTTTAAAAAATAGATGGCATGCTAGGTGTTGAATTGAATCAACCATTGGCCTTGAATCCTTAACTAACCCCATATCCAAATCACCAACACCGTCGTAATCATTATCTTGCAAAAGGTCATCATTCAAATTAAATGCATTAATATTTGCCATTTACACTTTGACCCTATGGGGAAAAAAATAGAACTTTAGAAGTTAAGTGAATTCAAGTACTATAGAATAAAACTAGAATTGGATTACGGTTTTTGGGAAATTGTTGTTGATGGTAAGCACAAAAACATCCTTAATTGGGATAATGGGACAACCTAACACGCTCAAGGCTTCCACAACATTCTAGTGTAAAAAAAAGGTCACCTCAAGGTCACTATGAAAACATAAGAATTAAAACAATATAAGGAAAGGACAAGTGACACAAATGCACTCTAAAGATTATAATAGAATTTGGGTTTGGGAAGTTGGTGATTGCAAGCATGACAAATAGAATCCTAATTGGGATATTGGAACAACCTAACACACTAAAGGCTTCTACAACACTCTAATGTAAAAAACAATCACCTCAAGGTCAATCTAAAGATACAAGAATTGAAACAATCTAGGGAAGGGACATGGAACACATATGCACCCTAAAAAATAAGTTTGTTAAGGATTCTATGATTTTGCAACATTCTAATGTAGAAAACAATTACCTCAAAACTCAAGACAAAAGCAATAAGCAACAAGATGTGTACATTCATTTACAACAAAAGAAAGGACCCCACTTTCCTATGGAATTTGATTTAGCTCTTAAAGATAGACAATTGAAAACACAATTAAAGCAAACAAATCCCCATGCAAGTTTCCCCCACTCTAGCTCCAAATTTGTCTTTTCTCCTTCCACTCCTTGAGTTGACACTCACAATGACATTCAAAGGATAAAAATGGCGACCATGGAAGAGCTAACACCCTTGAGAAGATCTATCCTTATTCACTAACAAGCCCAATGTTGTTGAAAGACAAGAGGGGAGCCCTTGAGTGTGAGTGAAATCAATGTAGGGTTTTAAGTATTAGGACACCTAGATGGATGAAATGGTTTAAACGAAAAATGGATGAAAACGAACTTGGGTATAACTTAGTTGTCCCACTTAGGATATATATATATATAGGTAGGGTATTACTTTTGTGTGTGAAAGCAATACCTGGCCAACGGGGTATTGTTGGGTATCAAAATTTCTGATACTTGGCCAGGTAGGCTCATGCTTCTTCATGCCCAGGTATTAACAATACCCAGATCTGGCAGGTAGGTTATATACAGTACCTGGAACTAGACCGAGGTTGATAACCGGGTCAAAAAGCAACAACCAGCCAACACTGAACTGAACCCAAGTTCCTCCTTTAATCTCATTTCATTTTCTTCTTATGCAATTACTGGTTTAGTTGCAAATTTAGTGTTTGTTAATAATATATAAGCTTTTAGTTATAGTATGAAACAATGTAATTTGAGCTGTAATTATAATTAAATCTAAAATAAAATTTTGCAAACATCATAAAATTTTGCACCCAAGTTTCATTTAGGAACCCTTCATTCAAATGGCAGAGCAAAACTGAAAACCAGCTCGTCTTCCTCAGAAAGATAGATGGCCCCTGGCCATGCACATCTTAAACCTGGATCTCCATTGAAAGAAAGAATTGCCCAGAACAGGAAGCAAAACCAGAACAGAAGAACAATCAATCTGAGCTAAGTGAGCTAAGTACCAAGGGGCTTGCCTTTTTTATTGCTGTTTTACAAGCTCTGGGTATGCGCCAGATTTATGAAGAATTTGCACTAAATGTCATCATGTCTGGCACTAATACCACTGGATTTGAATGGCACTAGCTGAGCTCAAGCAGTTAATTTTGTAAGCTTTTTTGTCTTTAGTAGCCTAGCTTCTATCAATAAGCTGCCAAGGCATATTGGTAAGCTTGCCACTGAAAAACAAGATTATCATTCAAAAATCCCAACTGACAAGCTTTCACTGAAGACATTATGATACCCATCATAAGGGGGATTAGAATTTAGGACTTATATAATTACTAAGTACATCTCAGAGTCCTTTTGCATAAGTAGCAGGTGTGAAGAGCATAGGTATTAGAGTTCAACAATTACTTGAACTGGATCCCAGACCTAATTAATTGATCTGGATCCCAGACCTAATCAACTGAGCTGGATCCCAGACCTAATCAACTGAGCTGGATCCCAGACCTAATTAACTGATCTCTTAATTAAGTGATCTGGATCCCACATCTAGCTCATTGATCTGGATCCTATACCTAATTAATTGATGGATCCCAGACCTAATTAATTGATCAGGATCCCAGACCTAATTAATTGATCAGGATCCCAGACCCAATTACTTGATCTGGATCCCATACTTAATTAATTGATCTGGATCCCAGACCTAATTAATTGATCTGGATCCCATACCTAATAAATAGATAAACTTCCCACCCTTTTTCCCCTTGGAATTCCCAACATTTCAAATTTCAGTCAGCATTTATACTTGTTACACTATACAACTTATTACAAGCCTTCTTCACGCTTACATGATGGTTCATAGCTTGATAGACCCATTCATGGTTTGTTTGTATCTCTCTCTCTCTCTCTCTCTCTCAGCAATCCAATGCAAAACAGGATATATTATTCATTCTGAGTTCCACAATCAATGATCCTCTCTGGGTGGTGTGGGGATCTAAATATCTTTTCCCACCTGCCTGTTTGATGATACATGGGGTCCAGTTGTGAAAACTATTCACAAAAAGTTCCAAGCTTCTTTATCCTTTGTCCATAGGACTATTCCAAATATGACCTTGGCTCTCTTGACTCAAGCCTAGGGGTCTTCAAGAGATAGTTCTATACCATGGGTTTTTTAGGGCATTGGCAAAAGACTCTTTTTTCTTTTTTTCAATTCTATATGCAGGTCCAAGAAAACAAAAGGTGGGAGGAGGAAGGGGATGAGCTGAAACCAAATATTTAAAACAATTTTCTGCAAATTTCTATGACTTTGGAAGTTGAAATCAAATTGGGTGGAAAAGTGGTAAGTAAGATGACCTCCTTTGTTGCCTTAACCTTACATTGCATTTATTTAATTTAAAATATGGATACTCTTTTTTTTGGGTACTTTGCATAAAATTTCCCTAAATTGTAAGTCAGTAGTGTTCAAATTTATTATTAAAATAACAATTCCCCTCTAGATTTGGTACACTTCAAATTTTCTTCCAAAGTAAGGAAGGATACCTTGTCGCATAATAATTCTAATTGCAAATAACTGTAACTCATATGAGACCACTTCTACACACTTTCATTTTTTAAATTTGAATGTCATCACTTCTGACCAATGTAACAACAAATTTCAAGCATTTGCGGAGTTTCTAGTTCTCAACAAAATCATCTTGAAAGAGCTAAAACACACATTAACTTTTATCTAAGTTTTTAAAGTTTTGTTTTTGGTTTCAAGTGAAGTTCATAAGCATTCTAGTGAAGCATTAATTGGCACTAGAACCCAAAATTCAGGAAGGAAGATTGAGAGGAAGAGTTTGATTAAACTATATATATATATATATATATAATGAACAAATTTTAATTCTTTAGTCTTTTTGTTGGGTTCAACAATTATTAATCCTACAAGTTACAAGGCATTTCAATAAAAGTTCGTTTCCACAATTACAACATTTTTCATGAAACCAAACTTGACATTTACACTCACATTCTACACAAGCACTCTATACTTGAACTTAATGTGGGATAATTTTTAGATTTTGCAATCTCTTTTTCTTTGAAGAAGCATTAAAAACCTATGCCAACTTGACTTGACTCTTTATGCACTTTTTTATTTCTTGGGTTGATTGCACACAAATCCCCAATTAAGTGGGATCAAAATGACCAAGGCTATATGATATGTCCATGGTGTACTTTGAGTGTTGTTGCAAGCAAGTCGTATAGCACTTGGGTATAGTAGGAGTGGGATATTTGCTAACTATCCTCAAAGTACTGTTGGAAAGCCATTAATGAGTAGAGGGTGCATCAAGATGATTTCTTAATGTTTATACCGGCAACTTTGTAAGTTTTAGACCTAAGGTGCAAAACATATTGAATTTTTTTGTCATTAGAAATTCAATGATACTATTTTAATTAAAATTCAATTAGTTGGGTAACAAGTTCATATTTGAGCCAAAAGGCACAAGCCACTATAGTATTATAATGTTTAGGACCAACCCAAAAGACTTGGGGGTTTTGACATGATACTAGTGTAAATGCTTGATCATCCAAACATACCACCTCTACATTCAATATGCAAAATCTACATCCATGCAACTTAGAGCCCACATACAATAGTTGTAATTGGTAGGTAATGCAACAAAGGGTTATAGATATGGAATACCAAAAGGGCCATACTTTTATATTATACCCTTGCTTCAAAGAATATTTTGTTAGCCAATGGTAGATTCTATTAGCATGGGGCAATTATTTTTCTTGGAGCCCCTGATTTCAAAGTCCATAGTAGGGGGGGGCTTTTGATTTTTGCTCATGGGTTTTTATTCTGAGCAAGGGTAGGAGTTCCATATTTTATATTTCATGGTCTACCCATTTCATTGGGAACTTTGCATAGGAACAAATGGAATTGGAAAAGTATGGCCACATGAATACATGTTCACAATGGAAATTTGTGTGTGTTCGCATATATTCTTTCCATTTCGATTGTGTTCCCTTGCAAAGTTCCCAAGAAAATGGGCAGACTATGAAATTGAAAATCCAATTCATATACATGTGTATATGGTCAATATAGAATTATAGCTTGCATGGGCCATTGAGCCCGCACTTATCTACTATGTGCCCAACTTGCACAAGGTCCAAACCTGATGCTTAGAATAAAAAAGCCCATTGCTCAGAATAAAAAACCCTTTGCTAAAAATCATAAACCCCATGCTTGGAATCTACCCTAGATTAATGAAATAATCCAAATAGTCCTAAATATATTTTGTTTCAAAACCATTCTCTTTTCTATATATATATATATATATATAACTTCTTTAAGTTTCATTTTGAGGTCATTAAGCATTCCATTGAAATTATGGTAAATTGAACATAAAGTTTATGGAATTTTTATATAAAAAAATGGAAGAAAAGAATGTTTTGAATTGAGAATTTTTCTCAAAAAATTTTAAATATTTTTAGATTAAAAATTTGATAGATTATGATTATAATATGAAAAGTTAAAAATATGATAATTTCAATTAAATTCTTATTTTCATGTACTTGAATCTTATTTGGCAAAATTGTGACATATATTTTCATATATTTTATTTTTAAAAAAATTAAATATATATATTAAAACATGTGATTTTTCAATATTATGCAATGAAATAAATAAACTTCTTCTTATTGATTATTGAAATAAATAATATTCATAATTCAATATATTAAGGCTTACGTTATGGATATTTTCTTCCTCCCCCCACCTCACCCCGCCCCCAAAATGAAAAGTCCATGAACAACATAATTTACCATGCTTATGCCTAACAAATATATATTAAAAGCATGCCCCTTTTGCTATTCCATACGCAAAAACCTCTTAAACCTTGTTAGTATACAAATAGATACTATAGGATTAGTGTGAAAAATATATACAAATATACAAGAATTTGAAGCCTTTTAACACATACTTGCTTCTATGGTTTCATTCAGGTTGCACAAACCCTAACAGTTTTGTATACTATTTCAACCTTGCAACCTTCTCCTCATTTGAAAGACCATGTTCTCGCACAGTTTACTTGTGCTGTTAGTTAGGACAAGAAGGGTGGGTGGGTGGGTGATAAGGTAGGCAACTTTTACACTTTAATAACTGGATTGGAATGAGGTCTGAAGCAAAGAACAGGAGCACACCATATTGTCCACCATTGTCCTGAACCGAAAGGGGGGTTTAGGGTTTAGGATTCCTAATGGTCCATGTGATATCCATGTTTCTAACCAAAGGGCACTTGATTGCTTTCAGGCTAGAATTGACCCTCTATTGCAGGCCCAAATGTTGAAGGTTCAAATGTTGAAGGTTGAGTGCCTTATGTGAATCAAAGTGAACTATTGGGTAGCCAAGTGATGCAACCAGTTGGACTACATTCTCAGGCTTACGAAAACCATTTTCGAGTGTCATACAAGGACATTATTTGGGTACAAGAACTTAAATTAGCATCTTATAGGGCAACATAAAAGTGCCCTTCAAAAATGTTCATACCATTGTGGGGGTGGTGGGTGTTTGATTTTTGTACTACCCACCAGTTCCAGGGTTTAAGAAAAAAATCTGAATGCGAGAGAGAACTGCCAGTTCCAGGTATTTGGAAAACATTCAAAATGAAAGAACCAACAAAGACCTGACAATTTTTAAGCGGTTATTTGAACCTTTTTTCAATAAATATTGAGAACTGCAATTATATAATAATAATAATTATTATGTATTTGAATTTTTGATAACCATGAATATATAGCAAAACTGAATGTTCCATGACTTTTTATACTCATGACTCTCAACTTTGATACCTGGCCTGATACCTAGTGGGGGTTTGGTGCAATTTTTAATACCCGCCTCGCTCTGGTTCACACACTCATGCACAAATTATTAAGATCCCCACCCCCAAAAGCTAACCTAAAGCAAGATGCTAAATACCCCCATCAAGCTATGTCAACCATTGTTCCCATACACCATGCCTCGCCACCAGAGCTTTCACCTAGCCAAGGGGGGTTCCTACCTCCCATCGGATGCAAAATGTTGTCGGGCATCCTCCCAAGCCTTTGTTGTCAACTGGAATTGCAATGTGGTCTATAGAATGCTCCCATGTTCTACACAAATTTCTATGTGCGCATAGATTTGAAATCAAACTAAAATAGAGCCTTCAAGGTTTTTGGTTTTTCACTCACAAAGGTCAAGATTAAGAATGTAGCAAAATCACAATAGAGCTTGGTTCATTTCTTGCATCTAAAATTAGACAATTAGTGATGATAAGATTCATGGCCAACCCACAACCATATATTTGATGCAAACCAACATAGCATGTTGTCACGACTTCTAATTTTCTTGCAACAAACTTGAATCATTGATTTTTAAAAAAAATTGTTGTTTGCTTCAAACTCCATCTACAAAACAAGATTCTTTTGCTTGAGATAAATTAGGATATTGATTTCCTATCCATGCTTGCAAGAAAGTTGTTTAGGGTCGCATCAATACTTTGTTGTGTCCTTTTTAATTGTTTACAAAACCTTTTGTTTCTCATGGTTTTGGATGTCCATCGCAAATTTTGAATGATGCATACTCAACATTGAGGTTTCCATTTGTCATATATTGTTATTAATCAAATATAGGGATTTTGGGTTGAAGAAAATTTCCAACTGTAACTCACATTTAACCTAGATTCCAATTCCTATATAGTTTTTAAAAAAATTCAAGTTACAAAACCAAAGTGGTAGATCATTTGTGGGACTATAAAGTTTGATTATTGCAATGGCATGCCAAGATTACAAAGTTGTTGTGGATGTTGTAGGTATAAAAACATTACAAAATCTACCATTTTTTGTTTTGAATGAAAGGGATTTAATTCAAGCTTTGAAGGAAACAATGTAATTTCCTCCTCTTAAACCATTTCAAAAGCACAATAGTGGGTAGCATCCTCATGTCACAACTAGGCATGGACTTTAGAGCCATATTGAAATTATGATCATTCCATGGGATTAGCTAGAGGATTTTGTCCAAGGGGAATAGAATAATCCTAAATTCCCTTGCAAATTTACGAGAACAAAATAACACAATATTTATAATCCCCCGAACACATTAACACACCCTAGGGCAAATTCTACAGTGCTTGTTTACATATTTTTTATATTTCTAAGGTTACTCTTCTTCAAAGCAATGCATTTGGGTTTATAGTTGTTTATTACCATTCATTCTCACTTTCACAATTAGGTTTAGAATGTTCCATATGTGGAATTTTTTTTTTTTCTAGGTCCCAAATTGAAATGACCTTGATCACAATTGGGTGCATAACAACATTGCACCATTGTGTAAAATATAGCAACTTCCAACCATTGTTTTCTAAGCTATTAATTGGCAAAATGTGTCATCCCCATTCCAATGTCTCCACCCCTAACTACTTCCAATGTCTACTATACTTCACATCTCTTCATGATTTAACATTATGTTTAGTTTTTTCCTATCTTGCACTCTTCATTTCTTGTTTCAAATTGAGGCATTTCTTGCATAATATGCCTTAAACCTTAGTTTCACAAGGGTTTTAATGTCCTACACCATTCCATGCTTTACTACCTTAGACGTTAGTTTCATATGGGGTCTAATTGTTAATTTGATTCATTGGTGCAACCTATGGACATTTCACATGTAGTGAATTATGACATTTATTTATATTCTTACTATTTGTAGGTCATTCAAAGCCATTATATTTGTTTTGCAGATACTCTTGCAACTTTGGATTAGAAGATAAAACCAACATTCTGCATGCAGACATGCAAAAGTTTCTCTTGTTTACACAACATAAATGCAAACAGAAGAAAAGGAATGATATTATTGCCAAAAAAAAGGGAAGAAAAACTTTGAGTGAGTTCCCACAATCGAACCAACATTCACAACCCAAATTTTGAATTAAGAAAACAATGTTAGGTATGTCTATCAAATGAGGTTGTCAAAAAGCATTCACTACCAAACAACCATATCTACACCAAAGTCTTTGTAAGTTGGTATAGCTTCATGAAGAACATAAGAACAAACATGGCCAAATATGCCACAATAAAGCTCTACTTAGATACCACCATGCCTTGGGATCTCAATTATCAAATGGTATGAAGGCACATTTAATGGGACTTATAAGGCAAGGCCTTTCTCCTACTCAAGTAATAATTCATCATAAGGCCTATGTTAAGTAAAAGGCATTGAATAATGAGCCTATGACCCATGACACTTTTGTGCACCCATCCAATGTCATAAACTTAACAAAAAATATAGTTGATGAATTATGGCAAAAACACCCTAAGGATCTCATCAATGTTAGATTGTGGGTTCTAAAAAACCCTAAATGAGTTTTTATTATGTCTAGCATGCCGTTTTGGACATGAATCTATCAAACCAAGATGACACACCATCCACACTTGGAATTCAAAATTATTATTCACCAAGTTTAATCAACTTATTGAATGACATGTGAATGAGATAATAATGTTAAATTTATGGTCCAAATGAGGAAGGAAGATTTAATACATTTGAATGATAAGTGTTGATGTTAGATATTTAGTGTAGAATAATATTTCTCTATTGTTATTTGTTGAATTGGAACCCAAGATAATGTGTTCACAAGGTTCCATATTTTTATGTTTGGGAGATTATCTTCAAAGAATGTATTTAATGTTTCATCTTTGTTGTTAGATATTGTAAATCAAATTGCACACATAAGAAAAACAAGATTCATGATTTGACATTTTTTTGTTTTGAGCTTGGATTCTTGTGGTTTTGGGTTAGTTCATTTTGTTACACCAAATATGAGATCCTAGAAACACTCCTTGGGAATAAAAGCCCTTAAAAGTTAAAACTTCATTCATATTAATTTGGATTTCAATTCAACAAATAACAATAAAAATTTAATATTTAGTAAATATTTGACACGATCAAAACAAAACATTACAAATATCATGTCATAGCAACAAACACATTGGTATCTTGGCTAAAGTTTGGTCCAAAATCTTAGATATTGAACAATTCAAACAATTATCAAAAAATATTGGCAATCAAAAATTAACAATTAACAATTGTTGGGAAGAGGGAACATGTTCTAATCATGAGTCAAGTACAAAACATTACATTGATGGCTAATTAAACTAATTTGGAAGTAAGCAAAAATAAGATTGATAAAAATATGGCAAGTAGAATGGAACAACTCACGGCGTCATGGGCATGGAAATTATTGTGATGTCATAAAATTTATCACATGCACAAAACTAATATAAACTTCAATACGACAAACTTAAACATAACCTAAACCATGCATACATAACCAAATGCACAAGAACAAAACATACCAAATATTGTATTATGTACTTCAAAATAATCTACTCATAACATGGAAAACCATGAATTCATGAATCATGGGCACAAAAGGTGAATGGAATTATTGTGCAAGGCACATGCCTCAAATTGGTATTAATTAACTATAAACAAGGGGGTGCATTACATCTATGTATATTTATTTAATGAATTAGGTTGTCAAAGTTTTAATATTAAAAATTGTTGTTTAAATAACCTTCTTAATATATTTCTTGATCACAACTCGTAACTTTTTAATAATTTGCATTAAATCACATTTAATGAACTGAAAAGAACATTAAAAATAAGATTAAAAATTACTACTCACAATAAATTTTGATAAAAATGATGAAATTAATAATTATGACGTTTAAATAATTTTTATAAAATTTAAAAATGTTGTAGATAATGTTATTTATTTCATAGATAACATATTTTATTTTAAAATATTTTATAATTACAAATAAATATAACACAACATTTATACACATTTTATTGATTTTTCATATTTTTAAAAGGTGGGGAAATATTTTTTATATACACCAAAAAAAACCATTTAAAAAAATGTTTATTTACAAATCATTTTATGAAAAAAAAGGAAAAATAAATCTTCAAGATATCATTGTTGTTCAAATGTATGAAATAGTGAAGATTCAATTGCATTTTTGGTCAAATTACTTCATATTTTGGTTTATATTTTTATAGATGTGTAGATCTTGGAAAAATCTCTAAGAATGAAATTATTTATTTTCATTTGGACAAAGTATGAAAAAGATAATAATGGTCAATTTTGTGTACTTGTGTATGGAAGGATGATGTGAGATAATGTTGTAAATTTATCCCATGTCCTTTGTCAACAAGTTGAACTTTATAAATTATATAAATAGATCAAAAAATATTAGTCTACACATAATACATGCATTAAATATATTCAAAGTACAAATAGTACTTGTGATGAGCCAATAAAAAAAACTTGTCACCAAAAAATAAATTGGATCCTACTTACCTACCTACCTATGCCTACCTACCTACTTAGGTGGCTTATATTTAGGCCTAATATGGTGGCTTAGCTTTAGGTGCAACTTAGGAAATAACATAATGTAGGCTCTTAAGGTAGGCCTAGGTTGCCTAAGCCTATTTGAGGGGTCTATACTTAAACCTAGTTTCTTAGGTTGCAACTAGGCTTTAAATTTTAGGTTCTTAAACCTAGGTACCTAGTTTTAGGCCTAGTTTATGTTAACCTAAGTCATTTAGGTTCTAGCCATGTGGCATAACTTGGGTGGCAAATGTTGAAATGCCATGTGGCCTAGTTTGGGTGGCCAATGTCTAAATGCCACATGGCATTTGACTAGTCAAAATTACATTTGACCAATCAATTAGGGTTTGACTAGTTACCCTAATGACCACTACATGAAACCACCCATAAAACCACTAATTATACACTTATTGCCTGGGCACCCTAAAAAAAGTAAATTTTTTTTTGAACCAAACCACCCAATCACCTATTTTGTGGTTTCCTTATCCCACTGGTGACTAACCACTACCTTAAACCACTGAGCCTACAAGAAACCCACTATAGTGGTACCACTGCAAAACTAAGTGGTATCAATAGTAGTTTAACCACATTTTTTTAATAATGAAAAATGCATAGGTAGTGCCCTCACTACTACCATTTGATAATAACACCAACATTGGCCACTTCGAGAAATTTTCAATCATAACCAAAACATATCAGTTTTGTCAAATTATGAAACTTAATGGATTAGAAAATTCCAAATTCCACCAATATCCAAGCCCCATCATGGGCAATGGATGTAAATGAAATGCAAGTGCATTGAATGATGCGCACACTTAATCACACACACCACACACTAAAAAAATTCATGTTATTTGTAACTAAAAAAACAATGATTAAAAGTTGTCAATAACTATATGAATGTTTATAGTCACACAATATAACTTTTCATCCTACATGGAAAAATAAATAATCATGAATGAATTATGGATGATAATATTACATATGGTAATAACAAAATCATTAATTCACATTTGTTTTCATCCATAGGACATCCATAACAAAGGACAAAATGATGCAAACTTCTAGTTGTCATTTATATGACTATTAAATGATAATTGGTGTTTAAAATGATGTAGATAATGATGACATGGTTTTTCATTGTGATTGTGAAATGATTATATTTTGAACATGGCAATTGATGTATGACTGAAAAATGACTACCATGCAATGACATGGATAATATTAACATGGTAATTGCAAGTGATTATGAAGTGATTGGGATATGAAAAACCAATTAAAATTTGATTACAAAATGACTAATGTATAATGGCATGGGTAATATTAAGCACCTACCTATTTACCTACCCACCCACCTACTTACCACCTACCTATCCACCCATTGGCCCCACTTATTGACTTACCTACCTATTACCCTAGATACTTATGTACCCACCAACCCACCCACCTGCCTACCTACTATTTACATCTAACCAACTTTTTTTTGAGTTGATCGGATTCTATCAAAAACTTGAATGTGTGGTGGTTGGTAACCAAAATAAATTTGTTACCATAAATATAACATCAAAATGATAAAACTACCCAAACAATTACAAGGCATTCCCTTTCATAAGAATTATATTTGGCCTCTGTCTTGTTATTGAATAGATTAGCATATGCACCAAACTCTCAACCATTGTCGTAAAGTTGGGTGAATGCAACTCCCAACCCCAAAATGCTTCAATCCATGTGTAATTAGAACAATCATCCTTGGATGGGTCATTTCAAAATAAGAGATGGTGTGAGTTTGGCATTTTATTCTTAAAAGGGCTACTTTAGTGTTTCACCCTATATGTATTATTGGTTAATCTTAATCAATTGGGTCAAAGGTTTAGCAATGTTGTTGAACCTTTTGACAAATCTTTGGTATTAATTACACAAATTTAAGAAAATTCATAGCATCCAAACTAGCCATGTTTTCAATCTTTTTGCCTTCCTTGAACTAGATGCATTAAATTTCACTTGGGGCCGCCATGCTTGTAACTAAAGCTTCCAATTGTGCAAACCTAACCTCCATGATGTTGGATTGGCTTTGAGTTACTTTGGTGGCCAACCCTTTATTGGTAATATTTTTCTTTTTTGACCCATCCTAAAACCTTGGCCCTTATTGGCATTTGACATTTGTGATTGGCCATGTTTCAACTATGGATGTAATGTGAAATAATGGTTCGCATCATGACCATAAACCTTGTAATGAAAACAAGGTTGGCTGGGGTTATGGTTGGTGGTAGTGGCCAGAGGAATATTAAAACAATTTTTTTCCCAATAAGACACCATATCTCCAACACTTGTCTCTCCCCCCCCCCCACCTCAACAAAAGATGATGTGGAACCACCTTGTTTTGACTTGGCTTGCTTGGTATATTGTGGTGTGGCCTTATTAGTTTAGCCATGAGATTGTTGAATCAATGGTGTGAATGCGTTCCCCAAATTTTCCTTGTTAATCCCAATGGTGACCACTTGTTCTTCCACCATGTTCACCTCAATTCATTATGATAATTGGAACACATTGACCAAAGTGGATTGTATAGGCTAAAATAATGTGGCATCTTACATTTGACACTTAGCTCATAGTTGTTCAAGATCCCATACCAAAACTAGATTATTTAGGCTTTCATAACACTCATGTCACCATAAATATCAACCATGCATAGGCTTCTCATAAACTTTGATGGGGTTTATGTTGGAACTCCTACAAAATTGGTATTTTTTCAATTTGGATCCTTTGGTAATTTTGTTGCAAGTTTCAAAAGAATTCCATGACTAGGTTAAATGTGGGCCAAGGACCCCATGTACTAATGGAAGGATTGGTACCACCACTTTAAGTGGTTCCATTGCCACTAACACTTTCACCCCCATTGGCCAAATTGCTACAAAAAGTTGTTGTTGTCACATCTAAAGTGAAAATAAGTGTTGGGACCATAGGTAATTCAATAATAAACACATAGTTGAATGACTAATATATTGCCACTTTTCAATATGAACCTCATGGGCATGTTTGAATTCATGGTAATCATTCATAGGTGACCCTCCCATATGCTAAGACAAACACTTCCATGCCATGCAAGGTGTGAACATCTAGGGATTTGCATCTATTGCATATCACATCAAATGTTAAATTCCTAAATGAAATCCAACTTGATGGTGCCAACCACCTTCAAATATCAGCAAGGTCCCTTAATGGCTCCATGCATGTCATCCATGTCCCACATCAACGATGTGGTGATAAACCTTGGAGGTGAATTTGTTTCATCATTTAAAGAATCTTACCTAAATGACGATGAAAGTGGTGTAGGTGGTTTGAATTACATGTACTCTACACTTGGTAAAACCATTGGTGATAGTAACCATGTTCCCTATCTCTAGATCTTGTGCTCGTTCCATAATGAACCTTAATTTGGGTGTCCAATTCAAAACTTTTGATAATTAAGGTTTGATGAACATGTCATGATTTACACTAAACCTAAAGGGATGTTAAACATGTTGTGATTTAACCTATTTTTTAAACCACAATTCCTCTAACATAAACCTAGGGAGTTGCAACTATATGGTTAGGACACTTGCACACACAAAAACATTTCATAAGGCCAACAACATTTGGGCACATTATGAACACAAGAAAAATGATTTATCAATCATCAACCAAATTTAACCACAACACCAAACAATGGGACATTCTAATGATCAAATCCAAGGAAATTTACAACTACACATCCAAATATAACAACTTTAGCTAAAAAAACTTAATCAATATGTATAGACAAACCATGTGTTAAGTAAAACTTATTCAATGATCAAGATTGGGTGGTAGCCTTGTCCCATGTTTGGCCATTAATCACATTAATCACAGCCCTTAGGCTCATTGTAATGATAAAAACATGCATGGGAAGGCACATTGTTTTTCACTTAGGGCTTCACATTGATTAATAATTAACATAAATCACTAAGAGGTCAACTTGAGAATGTGTGTTCATCCCTAGGTCATCCCTCAAATCATATAACAACCCAACCAACATATTGACAAACAATAAATGTAACCCAATGAACACAAATGGAGATACACAATCATGCAACACAAATCTTCACTTTTATGATTTTTGCACATGAATCACAATAGGAATTCAAATAGAAGTCCACCCTATTCATTGATGATCACGTGCTCCACCACATGTAGGTGATGAAAATGGGAGCTTACTAACAAAAGAAGTTGGTACTAAAAAAATTGGCAAAATCGACCTTGAGCACACCACCTTTTTGTGCCCATGAACAAGCCTCCAAATTTGTTTATTTTCAAATGGCTTGAAATCTCCAAAACTAGTACAATGTTATTCCCCAATGCTTCACTTATGTAGACAACTTCTGATTATGCCTCCATACGGGCGAGATGTAAATTTCCAAATAATAAATGGAAATTAATTCTGAAATGAAAAATTAACTTCTAGCCTCCAAATTTTTTGTTTCCAAAATCTTTGCAGCTTCACATACATGTGTCCTTTGTTTCAAAAAACTTGATGGCATAAACCACACCCCAACTCGACTCCGTATGTGGAAGATATGAATTTTTGAGAAAAATACCAATTAATTCCAAAATAAATTTGAAATTGATTAAAATTATTTTTATTGTCTTGTTATAAGGTTGAAAGTGTCCCAAAAAATCCAATCATAAGGGTTTACATGTTCAATGTTTGATCACAAGTGGGATGTCCAATTATTAGCCTACATGCACAATATTTAACCCACATTTGTTAATAGGTTGGACAAAAATGGGATGGATGAACATTAAAAATCATCCACCTTATATATTAAAGACCCCTTTAAATTAAAAGAAAAAGAAATACTCAAATTGATGAAAATTTGTATCCCCATCCAAATTATGGATGAAAAATTGTCTATGTGGATAAAAATTGGAAAAAAAAAAAAAGAAGACCCTCTAAATTTATTTTTAAAAACTAAAACCTATATTTGGTAAGTTCAAATTTATGCCAAACCTAATCCATTAGTTTTGGAGAAAAGAAAAAGAAAAAGGTTTGAATTGAACCTCCCCTTTGTTTTATCTTGAGCTTAGCCCAAAGCACTTGAACGTCCCAAGCTTGTTGAATTTGGTAGGCTTAGGCTTGGTTTCAGTTAGCTTACAAGCTCACAACAATGCCTATGTAGAGCTCCACATTCCCACCCACTTTCATGTTTTTTTTTTCTTCTCCTTTTTCCCTTTTCCTTCTTTTTATTATTTTCTTCTTCTTTTGATGCTATTACAACTAATGCCCGCTCATCAACAACAATCATGTTGACAATGACTAAAGTAGGGAAGGGAGTTCCCCACCCCTTCTTGGCTTGTTGCAAACTGATGACAACATTGAGGAAGAGCCTCCCCGAATCCTCATGTTGTTAATGATGAAATAATGGCGGTGATAATGTTATTTATTGTCACATGGTTGTTGGTAACCGAAAGAAAGAAAGATGGAGAAATATAAAAAAAGAAAAAAAGAAAAAAAAAGGGGTGGGGAGTGGGGTGGTGGGGGGTTGTGAAAGAAACAAAGGCTTTCTTCCTCTTAGTTGTTTGTGAATTTTTTTTCACAATCTCCAAGGGCTTATTCCTCTAATATCTTCATTGATTTTCTTTACACTTTAAGGTAACTAGGCCATGCTAGGGTTCAAATTGTTAGCTATGAACAACTAACATGGAAACACCCATGCCACATGGTGTAAATAAACCGAACTTAAAACCACGGCATTGTGACAAGAGAATCCTATGCAAAAACACACAAATAACAAGTCCCAATGTTAAACTCAACTAGCTTAGCTATAACATCAAACAACTAACTAGACTTTTGATGATTCAAAATGGTCATTCATTTGTAATGAAATCATGAATCCAAAACAACACTTTCACACAACAAAAATGCAAAAATTAATGTTGTGCACAAAATACATATAAACCATATAACAATAGTGTTCTAAAATCTCAAATCATCAAAAGTCTAGCTAATTGTTTGAAATCACACCAAAAATGATTTAAAATCACAAAAATTTAGATTATATCCATCCATAAGATATTTTGAACCTTATTCATACTTAAATCAGTTTCACATAAAAATCCAAACAACTAATCTAACCAAGTTCATATCCAACTAATTGAGACTTAACAAACAATTAAACTAACACACTTGACATGTTTCAAATATGTATTTACACCCTTACATAGTTGATATATTGAATTTGACATGCCAACCCAACACTAGCTTATAGTCAATACTTGTTCCAATGTTTCAAGTTCATTATTATTTTTTGGTAAAGAATTGGAATGCCACATGTAGCTCACAGAAGCAGTTATTAATATTGGGCAAATAAATAATTTGTTGGTTGGTATATATGTGATACAAAAATAATGGTATTAAGGACCATATACCAATAATGAAGGTATCTAATGAAGGTATTGCATCAATACTTGGACAAGGCAAGTATGAGAGTTCAATAGGTTACTTAGTACTATACATGGCAAATTAGATATTAGCATTATGTGGTAGATTAGCACTAATACTCATTTACCAATTACCCTTTGTGCTTGCATGGTTGGTAAAACTTAGAGATGAATGTATTAAAGGTTAAGATTTGGCACGTGGATATTGTTATAAGTGTTGATGATTAGAAGATGAATTATTTCAAGGTTGGTTACTTTGACCCACAATAGTTTCAAGATTTCATTCATAATTAATTGGAAGGTAAGGTATAATGTGTTTTTCACAAGTAAAAACGATATTCTTATTCATATTTTTTATTAAGTGTTCATAAAAAATATAAAGGACTTCATTCAACCAACTAGCACATGCAAAACTTTTGTTTAATGTGCAATTAGTGAATATCATCCATTCGTAGTAAAAACTTCCACTAGAAAGAAAGCAACCAAAATTGTGTTCATTTATGACAGTCAAAAAGGAAAATTCTTTAAAAAGATTCTTGAAAAGCTTTACTAGCCAAACAGATTGTTATAACAAACGGCTATAATCATGTACTGGCTGCAAACCCTAAAAACTTATGGCAAGTTCATAAACAGCAAACAGAATAGTTAAATCTTTCCATAAAATTTCCCACAAATGAACACACAATAACAAATGCTAAACATCCCTCAAAATGGAATAAGTTGTTCAGTTGCCTTTCCCTTGCAGGAAAAGCCCCACAAACATGCATGCAGCATGTACTTATTTGTCTGATATAGCATTTTCTTCCTGTAAAACATCACACAATGAAATCCCCCCCCTTACAAAATCCAACTTCACCATGAAACTGATTTTCTGTGAAGCAATCTTTTGCACTCAAAAAAGCCCTTTAAATCTCAAATTAATAGTGACAAATTAAGACATGAATATAGGACATAAGATATGATAACATACTAAGGTTTACATCTCAAGTGAAGACTTAGTGAAAATCCCAAAAACAATAAACTAGTTGAGCAAATTGAATGTTTGCGCAAACTGGAAATTCCATTGGTTTGAATTGGAAACTGTATAAGACAATTCCTGAGCAGCTGCATAAGACCACAAGGAAGACAATTCCTAAGATGCATAAGGCCAAGGAAGACAACTCCTTGAGCAAGATAATTTGATTGCATTACTACCCATGTTACTGGATTATGCAGTTTTCCAACAGTCACTATACTTGCATCCAAGCTGAACACTCTTGCAAGAACATGCTTTTCTCTCTACCCTTCTTCGGCTCTCTTTTATATCTTTGATCAAGACATTGCCCTTTCCTGACTTACTATCAAATGCTCACAGCCCCACTTAAGCTGCTGCACAATCAATATATGAATTTGAGTAAAAACACAAATTGGACCACAAACAAACAAACATTACCAGGATGATCTGATCAGATCAGACCAGACCTGCCTGCTGAAAGGTGAGGTGAAAATTGCTTGCAGAGAGAGCTTCTCAAGGGAGTTGGAACAATGCAGATGATGATTGTTGGATCCTTTGGAATGTTGCAGACGATTGTTGGATACTTTGGAATGTTGCAGATGATGGGTGGAAACTTTGGTACATTGCAGATGATGATAGTTGCACACTTTGGTGGTGTCTTGTTGCAGATGATGATGATGATGGTTGGATACTTTGGTGGTTGTGTGTTGTTGCAGATGACGGTTCCTGCGCACTGATTTCTAGACTAGAAGCAGCTGTTTTTGGACTGCAAAATCCAAGCTTCAGGTCAAGCTCAAGTGGACGAATTGGAGGAAGTTGATACTGTACTCCACCTGCTGCCGTAAGCTGCGAAATGTACTGATCACGTCTATCCACAGTTACAGGATGTGAAGAAGAATCTACAGCATGCAGGTGCGAAGTGGAAGAGATCTGGATCAAGCTTCCGGCGCTCACGGCCGATCTCCTTTCTTGCATTAAGGTTGGTGCTATGGGATCTCGCGGTAGCTCAACACCCAACCGGCCAGTACTTATCCGAGCTCGGGAGATCTTCTCAGGAGCTGAGAATTGAACGGGTTGAGCTGCTGATGGCGATGAGCTGCATGAGGAAGGGATTACGAAATTAGTGCGTGCTTTAGCTCCCCTCAGATTGCGTGCTGCAGCATCGTAAGCTCGCGCCGCGTCTTCAGCTGTGTCGAAAGTACCTAGCCAGTGTCTACATTTGCCAATGCGGTCACGAATCTCAGCTGACCATCTTCCCCATGGCCTCTTTCTCACACCTCTGTACACTCGGGCAGTAGACGAGGAGCTTGCAGCAACGTCGACCACCTTGCTGCCGCTGATACCACCACCACCACCTCGAGTTTCCGAATTGCTGCGCAAATTCTCTGAATAACTCTTCTTCTTAGCCATGTTTTTTACCGAGGGCTTCATGCGAGGAATCTGTAGCGAGCTGGCGCTGCCTTTCGCATCCTCTACAATGGGTCTGGAAGCGCTAAGCATCTGGACGCCTTTGAGACTTCCAGACAACATCACAGCAGCTGCTTCAGACGTAGAAGAGGGATAGATATGTTCGTTTTTGAAAGAGGAGTTGTTCAACGCCGTCACCTCATGTGGCAGCGACGCGGGCGTCGAGCTAGCAGGCTGCCGAAGCGATGAAGAAGAAGACACCACCTCTGAACTTGCAGAAACGATGGTGGTGCACAGAGTCGAAGTCGTTGATTTCCCAAACAGCGCACGCGGGCCAACAACAGCAGCTATACCCTCCAAGTCCTCCTGTACATTGCGGCGGATTTCGGATGCTGCTGCAGGCATCGGATCACTCTTATGAACAATTGAACATAGAGAGAGGAGATCGGCGTCGGGCATTAGGACGCTTTGTTCGTAGCTGCTGCTGCTAACGTTTGAGAACTGCTGCGTCTGATGATCAGTAATACAAGAGCTACTGTTGTTGCTGATCCAACTGCTGCTGCTGCTCAAGTCAGCAGCAGCAGGGGGAGAAGAGGAACCGCTGTTGTTGCTCCAACTGTGGCGTTGCTGCTGCTGCAACGCAGAATCAGCGGAAGTAGCAGCTGGGAATCGAGGCTGAGGAGGAGCAATATTGTCTTGGTAATCGCACACACAGACTGGGCAGAAGGGATGCACGGTAGGTCCCAGGCAGATCAAGCACTTACCCGACAAATACATGAGCGCTGGTGAATCGTCAAGCAACAACCCAGTCGACTGCTGCAGCAGCTTCTCTCTCTTCCACGGTGCTGCTGCAGCCACCTCGGTCAAAGAATCCCGCCACTTTCGCTTCGGGACGGCGGAACATCCCTGAAGCACCATATCATGAAGCGCCATGTCGACGACTACTGGGACTAAATTCACAGTCTCGAAATTGGAAGAAACCCAATTTTTTTCCTTCCCAAGTAGAAGCTGATAAGTGATGCACTACAATCTAGTAACTGGAAGAAAAGGATTTTGGAAACGTCAGACCAATCCGTTGGAGATCAAGACTGGACACATAATCCTCCCAGTTACACACAAGAGCTGCTTGAGCAGGAAAAACATCGTTGACCAGAATAACAAAAATCCAATGCAGGTGCCATCGAAGTTGATATAGCTGTTAGTCTAGAACTCCGCAGTGGAAACAACAGTTACACATCACATGAATCCTCGCAGAGCAGACCCATGAAAAAATTCAATATGCATGAAAATGAGACGACGGCAATCAATGCGACGCGGCTGGTACCAAAGACGCGTACAGACAAAACAGTTTGCGACTTCCTCTCGACTGATCAGTGACGAAAGACGACGAAAGATCGGAAACAAACAAACAAACCCTTGCAAACAAGCAAGAAGTAAAACCTTGAGAAAATGCTTGGGCGATCGATCAATGGGTCGACCGAATAATAATTCTTCTTATTGAAACACAGAGAAAATTCAGTCTAGCAACAAGAACTGCATGCATACCAGAATTGCAGGAGTTTACAATTAGCGACAAGAGTGAGGAGCTAGCTCTACTGTACTGCTGCCAGCTTCGATATCGGGGTCAAGCATCAAAAGAAGTATCTATCTATCAGAAACTTGAAGCTGTAGGACAGTGAAGCTGAAAATTTCGACAATTGGTGCAAGACAAGACTAGACTCTTTTGTGAGATTGCTGGAGGGAAAGACAAAAACACAATTTCGAGCACACGGGAGGGTAACGAGGGAAGGAAAGGGAAGTAGTGATGGATTCTTCTCAACCGGACTTAGAAGAAGAAAAAACAGAAACCAATACTCAGTGCACAAATAGCCCTTCGTTCGTTCGTTCGTTCGTTCGTTCGTTGGAGTTGCGAGGACAAGAGCCTTAATCAACAAACGAAACTATCTAAACAGTAAAATTTAGTCTGCAGAAAATTCAACCAAAGAAAAATCTCCTCACCAATTTAGTTTCAATTTAATAAAGATCCCCACCGGACCAACCCATCCCCTCCCCCCAGTTTCTCTGTTTTTTAAAAACAGTGCATTTAGTCTAGAGAAACTTGAACCAAAGATGCCCGATTCAGGGGTTATTTTTCAAAAAATATATACAAAAAATTTGGTGAATTTCTCCCCAAACATAGAGAGAAAATTTTTTTGGGTCTAATTTACTTACACTTGAAAAAAACATATTTCTTCAATTTTTCTCATTTCTTTTGGGTTGGAAAAACGATAATATTATTTTTCTGAAAAAAAATTGGCTGCCCAATATTACTTAATTTCTTATTTTAAAATCCCCATCGAAATGCAAAAGACAAAACAAACCCCCCCCCCCCCCTTTCCTCCACCCAAACACCCGCACTCACCTACCCGAAAGTCCAAAACCCAACACCAAAACAAAAAACAAAAAAAATAAAAATTCAAGTGATGATAACCCGACTTACAAGACCAGAAGGAAGATGTGCTAACTACTACACAAACAAACAACACCCCAATTTTATTTTTTTTAAAAGCAAGGGACCAGGGGTAAAGTGGTATAAAACCTAAACCTAAACCCCCAAAATGCACTAGAAAATTTGTCTCAAGTGCCTTACGGGATCATCTAGTGAGAGGTAATTTTCTTTTGTTCTTATTGAAAAGAATAACTCCTTGGAACTGGGGGTTCCCCAATGCCCCCATGACAGCATGTAAGTACCCCCCAACCCGCCCCCAAAAAATACACTTGTTTAAACATGAACAAAATCATCTGGATGCCTCGAGAGCTTTCCGATGGTATAGCAAGAGCACAAAAAGGGTACAGCTACTTTGGGTTGCGAGATTTCAGTGCGACCGAAAAAAAACTAACTAAAAACTACCTTAGGTAGCAATTGATAGGGAGGCCTGACCTAATTTTTTTTTGTGCAATGGATTTTTCCATTTGTTTCCCTTCCCGCCCAATTTTTTTTTTTTAGTTTTTATATTGAAAGGAGGATAGGAGGGGTAGTAATGAGCGTGCGAACGGAAACATCAGGTAATCCGTTGTTGAGTTTAATTTATTTATATTATTATAATATTAAATTTAGGGGGTTTTTGTGGGGAGGGGGAGGAGGTGGGGGGGGGGGTTCTGACTCGTCATAATCTGTGTTGTGTGGCTTTTTACATCTGCCTAGGACTTTGGGTGAAGGGTAAAAAGGAGTATCGTACCTGGCAGGGTCATTTTGAGAGTGGAAGGAAGTAGTACTTTTTGGCACGCTGCAAATGCCCCCCAATTGGCCCCCCCCTTCCCCCCTTCCTCTCCCCC
>Ga0116231_10005472_pt1 | contig 24980 bp, 16 predicted proteins | sample S1TSphgellanicum_2_FD_89695 | JGI IMG/M metagenome (GOLD analysis project Ga0116231, IMG submission 89695) | Host-associated microbial communities from peat moss isolated from Minnesota, USA - S1T2_Fd - Sphagnum magellanicum MG | ecosystem: Host-associated > Plants > Peat moss > Unclassified... | reverse complement strand
GGGGAGGGGGGGGGGGGGGGGGGCGGGAGGCGGTTGGGTGGGTGGTGGTTGTGGGTTTTGGGGGGCGTGGCGGGGGGTGGTCGGGTTTTTTTTTTTTTTTTTTTTTTTGTTTTGTTTTGTTTTTGTTTTTTTTTTTTTTTTTTTTGGGTTCGTTGTCGTTGTGAGGTGGTTGTAAGTATGGCGTAGTGACTGATTGTTATGCGCTGAATTTTTTTTCCGTTTTTTTTCATGCACTCGTTTTGTCAAACTCGCCTTCTTACACTTCTCGACCCCTTTTGCTCAATTGTCGCCGGAGAGGAGAGGAGAGAGAGGGAGAGGCACACACCCGCGGGTGAGGAAGGGTGGTGCCCGCTGCTGCCTGTTCTGCTTTGTCTACAGTCTGTGTCTAAGGGTGAACCCAGACGCACAGCCCCAGCACAGCAGGATATTCGGAGGAACAGCCAATACGTCGGTCTGTGACTTCGTTATTCTTCAACTTTCATCGCTCCGTGACTTGTTCCGATTCTCTCCTTTCTTCTCAGGTAAGCAATTGCCTGCCACAGTACTCTGATTCTTCTCCTGTTTTTGTATCTTTGTTTTTCTTTTGGTTGTTCGTTCTGGTACTTCTGTTGTTACGTCGTCTTATTTGTATAGCTTGCTTGCTTTGCTTCTTCTCATTTTTTTCCCATGTGCTAGTTTTCCATCTCTTCTGGTGTGACTCGTCAGCTTCCTCTCGTCTTCTTGTTCTTCTTGCGGGTTTTTTTGCGTTTCGGTGTTCGAAGCATGAAATGAACGCTGAGTCTCTGTCGTCCTCGTCGTCTTTTTGGTCATACTTGATATTCGGACGCCTGTTTGCTGCGAACATTGCGTTCAGGTTCTTGACAGTGTAGTCGGTGTTAAGCTTCCTGCTAAAGGGTTGTTGTTGATGTTGTTTGTGGTTGGTTCTTGTGCTCTCTTTCTGGAGTTTGTCATATCCTCAATATCGTGATCTTCTACACAAGACCGTGTGTGTGCGGGAGGTTGCGTACGTGCTCCTGAAATCTAAGATGCTGCTGCAGACGAGTGCTTCACAAGAGAGGAGCACGAATTCTGTCTCTTGTGTACTTCATTGTCGTTGTGATATTCATCGTCATCATCCTAGTGTGTGACTGAGATACATCTGAATTCTCGCCGCTAAGCTCTCGAGTTGTTATTGTTGTGTGGCGATCTCTATCAACAGAACAATTTCTGCATGCTAAACCCCCGCCCTTCTTCCCTTGTAATGGTTCTACGTGGCAAAAGTCTCTTTGGGCGTAGTCTGGCTTCCTGCCTGACTGCGGTGACGTAAGTCTATGGGCTTCTTTGGAAACCGAGTGCAGCTTCGGTGTCGCTGTAGTCTCTGCAATGGATATGTCTTGTTCCGATCGACAAGACTGACTGACAACGTTCATGCGCATGTCTTTCCCTTCGCCCTTTGGTTTTCCCATTCTGCATGGAATAGCAACTCAGTTTCTTTGTGTTGCTTTTATTTTGGATTGCTTTGCAGACCCTCCACACATGTATGAATGTTCATGATTTCTGTTGCTCTTGAGGTGGTTAGAGGATTTGGATTTCCCAACTTCAAGCTGCTGCAGCAGGACTTGCCCTTCTTTCAAGGATCTAAACAGGGAACATCTGAGGCGGCTACTATTCTCACTGAAACCTTAACAAGAACGAGTAAAGAATCAGCGCTGAGGCACACATCTTCTTTCATGGGTGGGAAGATAGTTGCAGTTGCAGACGCGCAGCAGCTGCCTCCTGCCCCTTCTCCTTCAGCAAGCAGTTCGGAGGCTGCATTTGCTGCTGCTGCAGCTAACGAGGGGTTGCCGAAGGTAGTGCACCACCGCACAAGCTTGGACCCAGAGAGAGGGATGGAAGGAGTTCTTGCAGGTAATAATAATAGTGTTTCCATCAATGAGTTGAGTAACAGATATGGAGCATCACCAGTGACGACGACGACGACCAGCCTCGAGGGGGGTCTTGAAGGGATGAGCTTGAACTCTGGGGACTATAGAGATTCAGCTCCAGAGGGCATTGCAGTGACTCACCATCAGCAGACAAGTGTGACTGAGCCTTTGGTGAATGGAGGACTATTCACCTATTCATCTTCAGAGATGGTTGAAAGGGAGTACATATCGCCACAGCAGCTGGTGAGACAGGTTGATGAATACAATAATACAACTACTACACAGCAGTCCTTAAGAGGAATAGGAGGAGGGTATGACTCCCAGAGGTCTCATGAGCACCGACCCCAACCACCACCCACAATTCTTTTGCCAGAGCAGACCATGGTGGACAAAGAGTTTGGAGTGTTGCAGCATCAGGCTGATCAAAGTGATGCAGAAGCTCACCATGCTTATGGTCTTCCTGCATATCTTGTTGTTTCCCCATCATGCCATGATGGGAAACAAATGGTTCTAGATCACAATGGGAAGCAAGTGTTGCTGGATCCGAATGCTCGGGAATACACCCCTTCTCAATCCCTTTGTGCATCCCCTGTGCTCCCACCAGGTCTTTTGCACATGGCAGTTCCAACTCCTTATCACATTGAGCAACCACATCTTTACACCCAGGGTGTTGATGTTGGGCAGCCAGCTAGTCGGATGGTGTATGGCCCTGATTACAGTGGAGGCTCGATGTTCCCTCTTTACTGCAATGGTGGTGCAGTTGGATTTGCACCTGTGACAGGTCCTCAGTCCCCCACTACCTGGGAGCACTTGGCTGTGCCTGATTTGATGCAGCATCAGAGCTCTCAAGGATCTCCTTCAGGGATTCTTACACCTGCTCCTGCAATTGGGCTTGGGCAGCCAGTCCACTCTCATCACTTGCCATATGCTACAATTCAACCATTCATGTCAGTGGGGTGCCCTACCATGGCAGCTTCAGGAAGCAGCCTGATTGCACATCCAGCATTGACTGGGAGGGAGCATGTGTCAAGAGCTCTTTTGTTGAATGGTGTCCCGATTGACATGGACGAGCATCAGCTGAAGAAAGAAATGGAGGAATGGGGACCTGTTAGAGCATTGGGCATGGAGAGACAACATGAAGGTCTGGTCACTGTGCACTACTATGATCTCAGACACACCAAGGAAGCACTTGGAGATATCCAGCAGCAGCATCTATGGCACCAGCAGCGCATGCAGAGGCGCTTTCAAAGGCAGCGATCTGGTGGACCACATCTGCACGGTGAATCTGGATATGACAGACAAGATAGGGGTAAACATGCAGACAGAGCTTTAGATGAAGCAGCATGTGATCTTGGTCTAGCAACCACCCGTGGTTTGATTGCAGGCAAAGTAATGTGGGCACAGTACACATCACCTTCAGGTGCCTTTGCTGGTCCAGATGCGCTCAATCAGGGTACTCTAGTGGTGTTCAACTTAGATGCTGACATGCCTCTCGACAAGCTGAAGGCCGTGTTTGAGGAGTATGGTATGCACAGCTCAACTCAACTCTCCTCTTTTCTTGTCATGAGCTTTTGGGTTTTCCAATGCTTCCATTGCATGGGATGATGAGTAATTGAGTATTAAGTGCTTATCATCACTGGCTTTTTGCTGCCAACATTTCCTGAGGGCTTTTGGAAGTTTGAAGTTTTCCAACATGTGAATTGACAGCTGCAATAGATTCATGTCAAATGTAGTTCACTTCATAAGAGGGGAGGGTGCAGTGGGTGTGCAGCTTGAAGTTGGATGGTATCGTGTCTCAATCTTCAATCCATCAAGCTGGACTGACCACCTAGCTTTTGGCATGAACTTGGGTTGGCAGGCACTGTGAAAGAGTTGCGAGAGACCCCTGCCAAGAAGCTGCATAAGTTTGTAGAGTTTTATGATGTTAGGGATGCAGCCAAAGCGTTGAAGTCCCTTGATAATCAAGAAATTGGGGGCAAGCGGGTGAAGATTGAGTTCAGTCGACCAGGAGGTCAAGCATATAAGGCACGGGTGGCTCAGCAAGCCCAAGTACAGCAAGAGAAAAGTGCTCCACTGTTTGCTGGGACAAGCAGTCGGTCATCTATATCATGCACAGCAGCAGGTGGAGTTCCAGGGCCCATGTATGTGAGCTGGAATGCAGATTCTGCAGGAGGTCCAAATCAAGCCATAAACAGCCAGCAAACTGGGCCTCCATATCTATGGACAGGTTATGGGTCAATTACAGGTGGTACGCCAATTTCACCACTGGCAATGGTTCAACCACAGCAGTGGGGCAGCGCAGCCAGCCAGGTGCAGACATTGTCATATGGACCCTTACAGACAGGTCCTCAGAGCCCAGGTGGAGTATCTTTGTTAATGGGTGTTGAACAGAGCCTACCCATTGGACTAGCTGAAGGGAGAACAATAGGAATGGGGTATGGTGGAGCCCCTTCATCAGGAGTAGGAGAGAGTCTGGGCCTTGTTTCAGACTTTGGTAGGGAAAACAATACTCATTCTGGTCAACGTAGGGGAGATGGGTTTTCCAGCCGAAGGAAGAGGATTGCATCTATGAATGGTAATGGTGGTTCATATGGGAGGTTTGAGTTGATGCAGCAATGCCAAAGTGGAAAGATGGCATCCAGGGATGGTTCTGGTACAGGAAAACCTAGTTTGCCTATGAAGTCTTCATCTTCTCAGTCAGTACCGTCACAGTATATTTTTGATGAGGGAGATCAGCAATCCAATGAGTCTCCTCGCACAACACTCATGATCAAGAATATCCCAAATAAGTACAGGTGGATGACTTGTAATACTCCTCTTCTTTAAGCATAAAGTTTAGCGCTTCATCTGGTTTTGTCTCTATTGCTGTGCTGAGATGAAACCTAGTGTGGCAGCCATCTTTGATGAATTGTGTTTTAAGTTTTAATGCACTCAATGCCTGTTGGTTTGAGTACTCTGTTAATCCAATGTCTTTGTACTGATTGGTCATTGATGTGGACATGAACAGTCAAGCTATGCTGCTCCAGCTTCTAGACAGGCATTGCCTTCACAGCAACTCCAACCTGGAAGATCCCAATGAACCTCGATCAGCATATGACTTTGTCTACCTCCCAATTGATTTCAAGTGAGTGACCCGTGCCTGGTGTTGGATGGCTCAACTAGATTAGCATATAAGTACTGAAATTTTTCCCTTTTTTACTTTTGCTAATAAGACATGAGTTATTCCTTCAAAAGATCAGATTGCTCACCTTGGTGATTTGAAATGTGTTGAGGGTTGTAGGAACAGGTGCAATCTGGGATATGCATTTGTGAATTTCACATCTGTGGAGGCTACCAGAAGGCTGTACAAAGCCTTCCATGCCCAGCAATGGGAAGCATTCAATTCCCGAAAAATATGTCAAGTAACATATGCACGGGTGCAGGTGTGTTCTTATCTTTTCTAGTTGTTCTGCTTGAATGGAATATTTGAATTGGCAGAAAGTTGTCTTGTTCTATTTCATCTTTGCAGTTAAGAGGACCTATTTTGTTGATTGCTTGTCCTTCTGACATGCAGGGACGAGCAGCTCTAGAAGAGCACTTCAGGAACTCTCGATTTGCATGTGACAATGATGAATACTTGCCTCTGTGCTTTTCACCACCCCGGAATGGTACTACACCATCTCCCCCCACTGTGGCAGCAGGCCATTCAGTAGGCTGTGCAGTGGGCAGTAGTAGTTCTCATGAGGATCAGGGATCTGGATGGATGACTCAAGATGGAGATGTGCGGGAGAGAGCAGTTGATGAAATTACAAAGAGGGTTTCATCAAATGGGATCAATCACAATCATGAACAAGAGATGGAACAGGCAGGTGTCCATGGTAGAGTTTTGGGAGGTAATAGGACTAATGGACCACACCATCATAGGTGAAAAGTCATATGTTTGCTGAAGGTGAGAAGGGTTGTAGGGGGTATGTGGGGTTGCTGATGAATAGGCTTGGCAACCAGACTGTGAAGGTCAGTGATTTAAGACAGGGTGTTGTAAGGAAGTTGTACAACTGAAATGCACACACAGACATGTGTTTGCATACTTAATATGAAATTGTATCTAAACATTGTCAAGTCTTGTTTGTCTTTTTATTCCTACAATCATTTGGGGTCACGAAGTTTGATTTGGCTGGGAAAACTTCATTCTGTGACTTCAAAATGTGAGAAGAACGCACTGTGTACAGCTGATCGCAGATGCAGTTATAACTCATTTCTGCAATTACGTTTTTTTCAATGTAAAATTTGTAAAAAATGGGGATGCCATTATCTTGTTGAAATTGACAACTTACAAAACAAACTTCCCTATCCATGCAAGTGGAATACTTATGCAAATATGGATCGTCAGTTGGGAGCATCTTGTTGTGAATTGACATTAAGTCCATCCCATGTCAGTGCCGAAGATATGTGACAAGAAGCTTAGCAAAACAAATCTGACATGCAAACTAGGAATGTTAATAGTAAGAGACGTTCATGTAAATAGCCCCGTCTGCAATAGAAATATGATATTGGAATTATAAACCTGAGCAGTTAGTCTGGATGAAGTGGCAATCACACATGTGTCCGAACCGCATCATGTGCTTAAACATGGCAAAGATGGCATTTAATACCACAGAATAGAACAGCTTGCTTATTCACTCAATCACAAGCAACTGTGGATCTTAATAGAGGTCAGTACAATGTGGTAAACAGACACTAGCCCATCGAATGCAAGTCCAAATTTACATGACATCTAAACTATCTAAACAGTATCATGTGGTAAACGTTATTCATACCACAGAATAAAAAGCTGATGTATGATTATTCACTCAGCCTTGTACCAGTAAAGAATTAGGATCACATCATGTCCTGTACAGTGCTGATTCATGTTTCATTGAACCAGTTGTCCCAGTTATAATACCTGAGAAAAGCTTGGCTTGCTTGGAGCAAGACTTGAAACTGGAAGTACCTTTGTTGTGTCTTGGGCTTGGCTGGAATCCATCCAGATGTCTTAGAGGTTCAATCTGGATGTCCATTTCTCAAAAAAGGTGATGAGGATTGTGTGAGAGAGGAAGGTGGTCATTACACCTTCTGTTTTGCTTTTAAAAGAAGCAAAGTGGCAAAAATACAATAGCAGGTTCTGTGGTTCAGGTTGAGGTACAACATCTTCAGAATCTGGATCTCAGGCCCTATAATGTACTAGGAGATGTTGTAGGACCACAATGACTGAGAACTAGGAGTGGTATAAAAGCCTCTGACATTGTTTGGCTGTTCCATGCTGATAATTGATGGGGTGGACCAGGGGGTGCTGCATAGTCCAGGTTGACTGCTTGTGCTCTCCTGTTTCCCAGATCTTTCAGCTTGCATTCCCATCCTGAAGCCACGCCACCAATCCACCAAAATGAGTAACACTAATAAAATAATCCAGCTCCAAATCCTTCTTCAATTGACCATACCTAGGTCAGGAGCTTTCTTCTGTCTAGACAAATTGGAAACAAGAGAGGAACCAAAGCTCCTCTGACAAGTTGGTTGAGAACCTAAGAACAACAGAACTTCATTTGTGGTGTGTAGATACTGATGGTAAGAATGCAGATGTGGAACATACAGATTGAAAGTCCCTGCTTAAGTTTTAAAGTAAATGTCTCAATAGGAGGGGAATCTGGTGTGCAATCCTAACATTCTCCAGATAATAAGGAGTTTCAACTGCTGCACATATATGCAGCTTTCATCATCAGCAAGATATGAGAGTCCAAGATTTCTTTTCATCTTCTGACACAAATGCTTGTGCACCAAGCTCTCTGGGAAGGAATACCAATCAACAACATCCATGTGCTCATGAGTACATCATCTGGGCCATGGACTGAAAATAATTCCTCAGTGAAGAAATACCCAATGGGTGCATCTATTTCAGATACACCCTTGAACATGTACTACTATTTCTCTGACATCATAGCAACATACTGGACTTAGAGACCCACATCAAGATGATAAGGGAATGGTTTAAGACACTGCTGAGCCACCATGGAAGGAAACTTACCCTAGTGCAAAGCGCGCTAGATTCTTACGATACTCAAGGATTTGACCACGAAGAATATGATTGGGTCGAAGAGTTTTATCCACTACAGTTCCACTAACACCTGGTAGAGGTGGCAAGACTTCACCAGTGATGGGACTGGTGTCATGAGTCCTGCAGAGCAATCATCACTGGTGAGTTTGACTTCACTTTTGATCAAAGCATACCCCATGACTTAGGTTGAACAGATGACAAAGTTCCAAAGTGTACCATCTGCCACATGAACAGAAAAGAATAGACAGGGAAAGGAGAGTGACAGAACTGGAGCCAACGTAGAATTGCAGAACGCTCATAGGTGTGGCCATCAGCAGTGATGACAGGATCCTGCATCACCTCCTGTGTGATGCAGTCAATGAACTCCGAAGGAAAGTGTGGCTGATGCAGCAGATCACCATCATCCCAGACTCGCATTGCTGACTCAAATGCTGACTGATCAGACCACAAGCTATGGAAAGGTGTAGGAAAGGTGCAGTTCACAGTATTACTGCCAGAGTTCATTGTAGTTTGGGGCTGAGGTCCAAACAAGGAAGCTGGAAACTGTGTCCCAAGATCACCAGAGACTTCAACATAGCTTGGACTTGGGGTTGCTTGTTCTGAAACTCTGGATCCCAAAGGAAGCATCCAGGGTGAGGGGCTGGGGTTGACAAAAACACTTGGAAGTTGAATGTGATCCAATTGTGGAGCCTCCCACATTCGCCACTTTCCTTCATCAGAAACACCTTCCTCACCTAGTAACTCATTTCCTCCCCTGAAAGCCTGCCTCCTGGTCCCAATGTTAGATTCATCTGCCCAGGGCTCCAGAATCTGTGGTGGTTGTTCAACGAGGGCCATTCTATCCTGCAACAAACCAGATGCCTGAACTTGGATTGCTGACTGGGGTCCAATGGGGGCCACATAAGTGGTGCCGGAAAGTCCTTGCCCAAATGATGTCTCAAAGGAACCATCTGCTACTTGCTTGATTGGGTCTCTCTCCCTCTCCTGGAAAGCCACAGATAAGCCATTAGTGGCCCGGAGCAGGAACCTGTCAAACTGTGGAGACTTACCTTGCTGCAAGTTCTGTCATTCTCCAAATCCTTTACAAAGGGACCTACCATTGTCACCAAAGATGCAACAGGATTTACCACAAGTTTGAAATTGGCAAAGATCATCAGTAACTGAAAGAGTCTCATCACTGGATATCAATCATTGAAGATGCAGGACATATTGGGCCTGGGATTGGGTAACAGAGCATTCTCATTTTCTGAACCAAGAAGGTCACACTTTCAGAGGCAGTTATGTCCTGCAACAGAGACGAGTGTGCTAACAAACCTTTTCTTATGATAGCAAAAAAGTCATCCTGGGTGCAGAAGAGAGGGTCGCTAGATGGGAAGGGGCAAGAGAGGGAGGCTCAATACTAAGAGAGTGCAATGCATAACCAATTGCATTCAAAAAAAACAATGAGACTCCAGACCTGAGAACTCATGGATCATAACAACAGCTATGCTCTCCAATCGACACTTCCCCACTCCCTGCTAAACAACAATTTGCAGTAAGCAGATGACCTTTTGGCAACTGCAAGGCTGATACTTCTTTCACCCACAGACATTGCCAAAAGAGAGAGACCAACAATTCTTAAGTTTAGTTTGTACCAAGGGTGGAAGAACGTCAGAATGTTTGATTCCATCTGTGCAATAGTTTCTGGCAGCCCAGCTCCCTCTTTCAACACCATCACTGCTGGAATCAAGCTTAGAGACAATGCTGTTTCGAAGAAGTTCAGATGAGTTCACACTTTTCTCTTCTACTGGTGCTGAGAACCCCTTACCCCAGACCTTCGTCCATGGCATACGATTCCAAGCAGAGCAAGTGGTATGTGAATGCTCTCCATTTGTTACCTCAGTGACAGGAGGAACAGGAGCTGGAGGTAGGGCACTCACTGGACTAGACACCCCTTTCAGAGGTTTGGGTCCTGTTGTTGTGCCTACACCTGAAAAAGATGTTGAGTTTGTGATGTGAGCCTTGGAATTTGCTGCAACGGAGCCCTTGACACCACCACTTCGTGATTTCAAAGCTCCTGCCATCTTCACCTCACCAGCCTTTCCACTCAGATCTGCCCTTAAAGCCTTGCCAATCTTCTTCACAGGATCACCAGAATTAGTCTGGCCTGGGACAGGCTTCATTCCATCCATCTTCTTCTCTACCTCAACTGTTTTTTTCTCACTATCCTTGCCCTTGCTATCTCTCATCTTCTTGATGTCAGTTTTTGAGTCTTCAGAGTCTTCTGCATCCCGAGAAGTCCTCTCCTTAATCAAATCACGCTCCTTCTCTTTCAATTTCTCCTGTCGTCGCCTCTCAGCTTCACGCTCTCGCCGAATCTCCCTCTCTCTCTCCGCAGCTGCCTCTCGCTCACTCTCTCTCTCGGCCTCCATCTTCTCATCCCGAAGACGTCGGCGTTCCTCAACTAATCGTGCAACCTCTTCCCGTTGCCTGCGTTCTTCAGCTTCCAGCTGCTCCCTCTCCATCCTTGCTTGTCTCTTCTCTTCAGCCTTGCGTCTTGCCTTCTCTCCCCTGCTCCCTTCTTTGCCACTAGCATCTTCACCCCTACGCTGACTACCTCTACCACTCCCACTAAGTGGATCCTCCTGTACTCTCTCATCTCTCCAAACCTTTTGCCATAGCCATCTCAGGCTCACAAAAACAACTGAAACCACTCTAAATAGAGAGAATAGCACTGAGTCCCACCTACATTTGTCTTTACCAAAAAGACCACCTCCTCCATAGCTTCCAACACCACAAACTCCACAACCATCTCCCCAATATGAAGGCCAGGAGCCATAAGGTCCTCCTGTTCCTCCTCCTCCTCCGAATGGAGTTCCAGAATTAGTCCAGCCTCTATTGAACCCTACTACCAATGGTGGGTTCATTCTGTAAGGCCATGTGCGACCAACCCAGATTGAGCCTCTCCCTTCCCCAGCCCGGGAAGAAAACATACCTGTGGCTGCTGAATGCACAGATCCAGCCTGAGCTAAGTGAGCTGGGATTCCAGCAACATGGGTGCCGCTGGGCACATCGAGCACAGGCCTTCTTGACACATGCCCACAATATGTACACATGAATTTGCCTCCCACGGGAGTCTGGTCTCGGTATGCAGACCAACAGTTTCTGCATCGCCGGGTAGCTTCCTTGCGCCACTTCGCGGCTTCCTGTGCCTCGATCCTCCGCCTCTCCCTCAAGAATGCACTCCTGCGTGCACGCCATTGCGACAAGCGCGGCATGGCCAACTCGTACCAACCTAAGCTCACCAGCAGCACCCCTACACACGCCAGCCTCGGCGACGTGACCTCAAACCTAAAATTGGGCGGCAATAGCTGCGACAAAGCCCAGAGGATGATGAGCGGGATGATCAGCCACGGCAGCATCGTGACGATACGCCGCGACCACCTTGACGCCACGCACAGTATGCACATTCTCTTCTCTCTACCACCGTCGTCTGCTGCTGTTGCAACCCTAGTAGGTATCCTCCTCTGGACTCTTCCTCCTCTTTTTTCTGCTTTTATCTTTTTCCTCCTCTTTCTTCTTCACCCCTTTCCCCGGCTCCCCTCCTCCTCCTCCTATTCTCTCTGCGGCTGCTGCTGGAGTTCCAAACCTCCAAATGCTCCTCCTTCCTTCTAACTGCACCAAAGCTCTCCCACAACAAATTCTCCAGCAACTGCACCGCTTCTGTTCTGTTAACAAAAGACTATCCCTGCACTGAAAATGCCATACCATTGCCAATTCCTGCCCTCCTCCTCTTCCTCACCTCCAACGTCTGTCTATTTCGTGAGCTGTACGGTCCTGTCGCCTCCTCTTCCGCGAAGGCATCCGCCTCATCTATCCACTCGCTGTCTCCTCTCTGTCTCTCTCGAGCACCAAATCCCGGAGCTGCTGCTACAATTCAGCCCGCTCTCGTGACTCCTCCTCCACGGGGCCCCCCGCCCAAAACCCTAAACAAAAACGCCCCAAGAAGCACCCACCCCCACAAGAAGACATAAGCTCCCGACAGATGGATACAACCACAACCAAAACAAAACAACTCCGTCCGTCGCTACACAGACAGACTGCTTTTGAAACCGCTCTCTCCCCCCAGCAGGAGCAAATGCAAACAAGCACCGCCAATGATGCGCAATCGACGACGACGACGACGACGACGACAAGGGATTTTCAATGTCCGCTGCTACCATAAGGGTTTGCGATAATACGTACCCACCCACGCGCTCGAGACGCGCTCGCTGCTTGCGCCCGCCCGATGGCCTACCCGCCGCGCAGTGCCCGGGTCCACCCGCGCGGTCTCCTCCAATGACCGCGTATGCCATCATCCATTCATCATCCATCTCCCCCGCCGGGTCCCCACCACTTACCGTACGTCTTTAACGTATCGTAATGTGTACATATCGTACGTCTATAATGTATCGTACATATGAAATATACATGTGACTATACAGTATGCGTATAGTACTCGCGAGTATTTTACGTTGCGTAAAATGTACCTGTCTGATTTTATTTTTTTCATTTTTTTATTTGGGAACTTTTTCTGGAGGGTGATTTTTAGATTTTTTTTGGGGGGATTTTTTTCGTTTGGAGAGGAGGAGTTTTGGGGTGAGAGTAAATGAGTTGGTAAATGAAATTTTTCATAATAACTATCATTTTGCCATAATTTTGGGAATTTCTATTGCCCGGTGGGTGGGTAGTTAGTAGCCTAGTCAGGGTTTTTTTTGGTGTTATTTTTTCCAAATTTGTATCATGATCATCCACAAGAGGATTAGCCAAATTTGGCTACCTATTAGAAAGGAAAGTATAAAGTTTTTGGAGCCCTACTATATTTGGTTACATGCTAGGCCTTATGGTTTAAATCTACCATGTTAAAAAAAAAATCCTTGATATACATTGACTTTGGGTGATTTTTTTTGGGATAAAAAATCTTTTGTATGAGGCACAACCCCAATTTTTTGTCACCAAGTGATGAAAATTCACCACAAAAAACAAAATTAGTAGTAATACATAACATGTTTGTGCAATAGCAATAATGATTTGTCATGTACATTGTTGCCTTTTTATTTTTAATTGTTGAGAATTTGTGCATTATTTATATGTATCTACCTAGATGAAATTAATTGATAATGAATGCCACTCTTAACATTCTACAATTGCATCATACTTGTCTTTTGAAAAATCATAATCCTATATTTTGCTAAATTTTATACAATGAGACAGCTAAAACATTTAAAGTTTTTTAATTCAAAAATAAATGTACATATCAATCTATTAGAAATAGATACATATTTTTTCATCCTTCTTAATATTTATTAAATTTCTTCATCGATACTAATCATATTAATTGGGGGAAAGAGGATGATAATACAATTAAATCTAAATATATTTCTCTTTAGAAAGAAGAAATATATTCAACTTTGAATTTGATTCAAGATACAAATATATTTTTCTTACTTCATAATCTACTAAGAAAGGAAAGTAGTTGAGTTAAAAACATGAAACAAAACATCGTTCCCAAAAAATAAAAACTAAAAACTAAATCACCATTTACAACCACTATAACACAAACATTGACATCTATCACCACCAACTATGATTAACATTGATGTTGACATCACCATATGGCTACATTAGAAACACACATCACATGTTTTATAGCCACCAAGCACCATCTTCAAACTCCTTTGTCACCAAAAAGATTATTGAGTTGTGCATTCTCATGACCAAACTTCTAAACATCCTTACCAAACTCCAGTTTTGCTCTCATGATTCTAATTTCTTATTGTGCAATGAAATAACTCATGAAGGTTCTTGATTATTATTGTTGGAACTTGTTATTTGCTAGTCATATGTTCTAATGGTTTTTTTTTCTTTTAGTCATATGTTTATTTTCTTTTTTGGGTCATATGTTAATGTTCTAGGTTATATGTTTAGTGCTTATGATTTTATAATTTGAAATTTAGGGGGAAAAGGCTTAATAAAAGAACAATTTAACAAGGCTAGTTGTGAAAGACCATAAGTCCAAAAGCTTGTTAGTTTGTAACTTTTTTGATCTATAAACATCTATAATTATGTTATTATTTTAACAATTAAATCTTGTACTAACACTTACATATGCCTTGAAATTACAATTTTTAAAAAATTATATAAAATTTAGAAATTGCATGTATTGACAAAATGTCATGCTACAAATTTTCAAATTAAAACTAACTAAACTACCTAGTACTAATTACTAACTAACTATTCCTGTAACATTGCCTCACCCATACTCCAAATTATGTCCTCAAAATCTAAAACCACTAGAAAATAGCATTAAGACTATCAAATCATGCTACAAGATCCAAGCACTTGGGTATGGTCTTGTGTGTGCAAACTATGGTTTTGTGATTGTTGTTTAAATGATTATCCCACTACAAATGCTACATGTTTTTCTTGAGCTAAAGTTTGTTTTTGGTTATCCTATGGTTCCACTATAGGTTTTATAAGCAAGTCTCGAAGTACATGTTTATTTTGTGATGTCACTTTCCAGTTCCATACAACTTTTTGAAACTATTGTCTTGATGTTATTATTATGTTTTGTCCCTTTCAGTGTGTAGTTGTTCTTACTCATGTTGTTCATGTTAAACCTTCATAGATGAAAGATGGTGATGGCAATGCCAAAATACAATATCCACAACATTGTTCCATGGATCCTTTGTGATGATTGGGACTTTTGACTTCCAGTAGGAGTCTAGGACATTGATAACTTGTATCAATTTCATCATTTTCCTTGTGACCCTTTAACTTTGGTGGCTCATACATAAACTAAGGAAATGTATTCATATATTTATTTTTTATGTTATTGCAAGTTTTCATCTTTCTTGTATGTAGTGAAAGTTTTTTCACTTTCTCTCTTTGTCATATCATGTGTCATATGCCACCAATCTACAAGTTTTATTTCTAGATTTAAAAATGATTCACCTTAGACTTTGTAATAAATGATATCTAGCTTCAACCTTTCAACCTATGATGAGCAATGCATGGCTCTTATTTCTTGAGCTTGTTAGTTTGCAATTGCAACCTATTTTGTTTGTCCTTCATTTCTTATAATTCCTTGAAATTCTTTTTTTCTACCTAATTTTTTTTTAATCTTCAATAAGGTCATTGCCTATTATGTTTGATGTAATTCTTTTGTCATATCCTCTTGTTGTTATACCTATTTTTATATTATTGTTTCTTGGTTTTTTTCAAAATCCCTTTTCACATTTTATAATTTTGCAACTTTTTGAATTATGGTTTTTTTAACTTCCCAATGCTTTTACTTGTACTCCTTGTTTTAGTGCTACACATTGTTACACTTTCTATCCCTCTACTCTTGATTTTATGAGGTGATTATACTCAAAGGTACATATGTTATCGATGAAATAAAAATGCAAAGTGTATCTCTAGATATCAAATTGTGTTTATGGTTTAAAACAAATAGTTTGCTTCCTATGCATCATTTATGATTTAAAATATATATATTCAAACTCTCCAAATCCTAAAATTTTATGTTAAACTATCACCCACCTAAACCAACTTCTAAGGATTTGATAATATGTTCAACTTGACAGTGTGATCCTTTAAATTTGATGGTTCATACATAAACTAAGGAAAGGTATTCATATATGTTTTTTTTTTGTATTGCAAATTTTCATCTTTCTTATATGTAACAAAAGTTTTTTCAATCTTTTTTTTTGTCATATCATGTGTCATATGCCACCAATCCACAAGTTTTATTTCTAGAGTTAAAAATGATTCACCTCCAGTCATTCAAAACATTGTTCACATCACATATGTTATCCAAGTTTAACTTGCATTAGTTCATTGAAAAGTTTATTACAAGGTGCACTTGCCTATCAAATCTCGAGCTCTACACCTAAATCAATAAAAAGTTGTGCCATAAAACCCGAGAGGGTTTCACAAAAGTAGAAAAATCAATTTGACAACAAACCTCTAGTCACTTAAAACATTGTTTTCACCACATACTTTATTCAAATCTAACTTACATTAATTCATTGGAAAGCTACTTACACGGCGCACCTACTTACTAAATCTCAAATTTTGCATCTAAATAAAAAAAAATTATGCTACAAAACCCGAGAGGTTTTATAAAAATTTTGTAAAATTTCAAGCTCCAAGAACTACCCCTATTCGTTTCCATTTTTTCAAAAGTACTACTATCATCTAATTTATTATCCTTTTTTCCACCATCTACTAAGATTAATCATTCTTCTCCTCCCAAGGAAAGTTGTAAAAACAAGTTTTCAAATATTCAAATTGAAAGTTATTTCCCAAAAAAAAAATGCCAAATGATCCAAATTTGCACCTTTAAAGAGAAGGAGAAAGAAAAAGGTGAGGGAATACCCCAACTTCGTGGCCAATGGAAGGTTTTAAGCTTGGTGGCCAATGGAAATTCCAAGCTTGGTTACCAATGGAAGGTTCTAATGCTTAATGGCCCTTGAAAGGTTCCAAGCTTAGTGGCCTTTGGAAGGAGAAGGAGAAACATCCTTTTCGTTTCTTTTCACTTTCCCCCTAACAAATTTTACTTAAACCATTTTTTTCATTGATTTTTAAGGTTTTAATTTACCATGGTCCTAGATTGTTACTTTACGCATTTCCTTCTTTTTCCTTGATCTATAAATTGCAATCATGCATCTCAATGTACCAAGTCTCCCACACATTCATCACCAAGTTGATTTTGATTGAAGATTTTTTCCTTTCCTTGAATTCATGGCGTTGCGCATGACCACCTCTTACGGGTTTCAAACCGCACAAATGAGTGAAAAATCGCCCCAAAATTCATCCTTAAATTTGACATTGACCCAACACCCTCGTTATGAAAATCCCAAACCATGAGATATGTGCCCTTGTTTTAAAGTTGAACCCCTCAAGCTTGGTATTATTGCATTTATCCAAACTCTTGTACTTTGGTGATTTTGTTGCAAGTCAACCCTGCTTTTAATGATGAACATGAAATTGTTTGCAAAAGTTTTTACGAAATTAAAGACACATTCATCTTTGCATGGTCTTCAATTCTCGATGTTAGACATTATTGTTGGTTGCACGATCTAATTTGTTGACTATTTCTTAATAGTAAGGTGGATTATTTAGTTCACACCATTCAACACATCCTAAATTTTTTATAATTATGAATTATCATTACGGCATAGCCTACGACTCAATTTGCAATTACAGCTCCTTGTTGAGCTTATCCATAACATGAATAAAAACTTCATTCATCATGAAATCCATGTTGCCATTGCCACCTTATCACATTATTTATTTGAATTGTTATGTTGTATTGAATTAATTTTACTACAATGTTTGAAAATTATTTTATCTCCATTGGACCTTTCACTAACACCCCCTCAACAACTTCACGAATTTCAATCATCCTCGCTTACACAACTACCCACTAAATACCATAACAAAACCAATGTTTTGCTGAACATTACAAATTTTGGTGTCTGCTTCTAACCCCAACCTTCTAGAAATTTCTCACACCTAATTATGCAATTGAAATTTTAAAACTATGATTACCAACTTTTGTTGAAAAAAACAACTAACCCTACACCTCATTCATTTAATATTGAATTTTGAAACAAAACAACCCCCCATGCAACCATGCACACTCATCATTCCTTGTTCTAGCATGAAGTTGCTAAAAACCCCTAATAGCCTTACCATATCCTAATATCTTTGATGCAATTCTTAAAAATTGAAACTATAACGCATGGCTATGTCGGTATGGCTTACATACATGTATGCTTACAACCTTGTACTTTTCGTACTTGTCAACTTGTTTTTCCAATTCTTGAACTTTCTAATTAAGATTATGAACAAAAGTTTCTAATCCTTTGCCTTTGCTCCTTCCCCCTACATTGCCACGTAATATGCATTCTTAGCTTACAATTTTTATACTTCCTCCTTTACTTTCTTGTTGTCCATCTTGAGATTGGTCATTTCCTCCATAATCAGCTACTAATTCTAATTATATTATGGCAATTGTTGTAGCATGTCTACATTACCAAACATTCCCAAACTTGGATTAATGAATCCAAGAATAATTGCTCTAGTACTTGAAGAAGTTGGTGGACTTCTACTTGAGTGGTATTGGAATTATGCAAATTCCTATGCTAGAAATGTGTTACTCCATGCACATGTGATTCCATAAGAAGAAGGTTATATATTTCCATGGCCTAATTTATCTCATAAAAGTCTTCATGACCTTCATACTCTTGTTTTTATGTTGTTCAAGAAAAAGAATTTTCCTAACTCCATGTGTTATTCCTACCTTTTATTGTGGCATGTATGGTTCTAATTCCCCAATTGAACTTCTTGTTTTCTTTTTTAATTCCACACCAATCCTAATTGCTCTTCTTTTTCTTCTTCATCAAAATGTACTTTAGTATTGGGTTCTATTTAATGCCTTTTCCTAGGAACATATGGTTGTTGAAAATATTTCCTTTCTTATGTTGGGGAAGCATTAGATCCTCTCCATTTGACCAATTTTCTTGTTTTTGACAAACATCTACATTAAACATGCAATACAAATACTTGTTGGTTGTGTTGATGTTGGAGTTATTAATTCTTGTTCTCTCCTCCTATGTCCAATGGAAACCAATTATTCAACAACACATTAATGACAAGTGATGAATTGCACCCCTCCTTATTAGGATCCACATTGTTGGATTGTAACATTTTTGTATGTTATTTCGTCCATTTAGCCAATTCCTTGTATAGGCAATTGAACATGTGATATTGCATCAATTCATTATAATACTGGCAAATTTGTTGCAAATTAGATGTCTAGATGGAATTTTCATTTTCACAACTAATCAATATTCATTGTCCACATAATTTTCTAATGATGTAATGTGCTAAAACATGGTTTATCTTTTAATTTTGTTGTATTATTTTCCTTCCTACATCCCCTTGTGTGAAATATTGAAAAAATTTACTATAAAATGTGGGTATATTATGACACTTTCATTTGCTAATACAACCATAATTTGGTTTAGGTGCTAATTAAGTTTCCAAGAATTCAAGAAGTCCATTGAGAGTTCATGTCTCAAGACATTGTGTAGTTTATTTCAAATAATTCAACCAAACCTACCTTAGTATTCACCCACATGCACCCATTCCTTTTTAGGTTAAACAATATTGTGCAATTATATGAAATTATATATTTGTTGTGTTGGTACAAACACCAAATTATTTCCCTTTTCTTCTTATGTCATCATCTACACATCCTTCTTATTCTATGTATTGGGTTCTTTCATCTAACCTTTCTTGAAACATTTCAAAGTTATAAGAGTATGAACAAGCATAGGTTTTAGGTATAGGTTTATGTTCATGTTCAAGTGTAGGACTCACAAAATATCCTTTTTCAACAAAATACCTATGCCTTGCAAGGTTCATGTCTTTTAGAGTTTGTTATTGCGTTTCCTTTGGTACATGAGAAGTGTATGTGACCTATTCTTTGTTGACCTCCTCCTATGTATACAATTATGAGGACATGATTTGTTATTCCTCCTTTTCCTCTATATTTGGTAGCATTACAGTCAAAGTTTCACAAAATTGCAAAGGTCATGTTCTTTGTGGCCAATTCTTTTTAAAATTTTCCTAAATCTTTTCATCGGTTCATTGCAATTCGTTGTAAATTGTTGGTTCAACATGAACCAACCTAGTGGTCTTGACTATGATGGTTACATGTTTAATCCCTATGGTAGTTATATGATTCTTCATGTTCTTTCACTAACCTTTCTTTTGTTTGCTTTTGTTATTCATCATGTAATTTCTTCTTCTCTTCCTTTTGCTCTTGCCTAATTCCACGATGTGTTCTAGTTGGCTTTCTTCACTCATGTTTATGCACTTTAAAAAACATGACATTAAATGATGAAGGGAAACAAGTTACCTTTTATTGTTATTACTATTGTTTTCATTGTGATATGTCCTTGTTTTTAAGGTTAACCCATAGTTAATAACAAAAATGGCAAGATCCACCTTTCTCACAATACATCTTATAGTTATCATTTTCACGGTGTTCAATATGCTATTAAAGGTATAATTTTATTTTCATTAGAATTATCATGTTACACAAGTTTTTGAAAGATGCAATTATTACTATTATTATTATTATTTTCCATAAACATGTGTTTTTTTTAAAAAAATCTTTCCTATACAACTACTTATAAAGGAATATTCAAAACCATTGGTTTAACATTGTATTGTGATTCCTTCAAACCCTATTTGAATTCTTAACATCATTGTTCAAAACATTGTTTAACCAACAATATGTAAATCTCTCTACGTTATCTTTAGTAAAAACTTCACCTACTAAAATGTCACCAAGAATCTAATGATAATAGGTCTCTAGATACATTATATTATCATGTCTAGTACGAGGTTTTGTAAATTTATCTACTTGTTTGTTGTCTTTTTTTTTTTACCTTCTTCTTTGTCAAAGCATCAAGTTGTACTTTTAAAACAATTGCAACTACTATAAATATATGTGTTATGACTTTTGGAAGAGCTATGGTACCAATGGAGAAAATTTGAAGTCATGTAGCAAAATTAACATCTTTTTCATATGTTAAACATTCCTAAAAATCACAAAAGACCACTATATAAGGTGTTCAATGAATGTAAATCTTCAAGTTATAGATAATACCAATAAGGTGCAAGTTTTGGTTTGGGAAGACCAAACTTAGCCTTCAATTATTCAATGATAAAAATTAACACTAGCACCTCCATCCAACATGTCATCCATTGTATTTTTGCTAGCATGTACTTATATTATAACCATATGCGGATCCACTACAATAACATGCACATGTGCTTTTTCTAGTACTAACATTGGAATTGATGGTTTTATAGGTTTTTTTTTTTGTAACAATTATTTCTTCAAATATAATGTTATCTTCAACTACTAGCCAAGATTCAAAGTGTATTTTGTTTCCATCATCTACTTGTTCAAATCTATGAATTTTTTACAAAATTGATATTACCAATAGTAGATGTGGATACCTCCAATACCTTTGACTAAGATTTTTTCCTTTTAGGATCAAATAAACCCACCCAACTTGTGTTACATTCTCTTGATGGTAATTTGTTGCCATCTACTTGTGGTTCTTAATCTTGCATTTGTTAAATTGTATTAATAAATTTATTCTTCAATTGATCCTCCTTATTCCAATTAGCTACATTTTTGCACTTTAAAGGTTCCTTGTCCTTGAAAACTTGTTATTCATTGTCTTTACTATGTGTGCTAACCATTGCCGCCATGTTCAATATTGCAACTCCTATTTTTGCATCTTTTAATAGGTTTTTTATTTCTTCCATCCTCTTGTTTGCCTTTAAACATCTTTTGCATCTCAACAAAATGTGGACATTCTATCAATTTGTGCCTTCCTATGCCACAATGTGATAGGAATACTTAACAAGTTTAGGGGGCTTGCTAACATGTGCGATCACTTTTGCAACAATTTTCATCAATTCATCTTACTTCTTACAAGTATCCACATTATGGTTTATATGATTACAATTGATGCAATACATGTTGGGGTGTAGTCACATTAAAATGAGCCACAACAAGTGTAACCAATGTTTGGTTTTCACATTTTAAAATGAAAGTTTAATTTGTTGGATATACTTATACAATAACATTTATAATATATCATGGGAACATGTGAATAAATTTGAAATTAATCTAATGAATTAAAAATGCACCAAAACAATTTTTAAAAACTATATTTTTTTTTAATTAGTAAAAAATATTAAATGTATTGAAAAACTTTGAAAATAGCATACTTTTGGGAAAAAATTAATATAATTCTTAATATAATATTATAAAGATTTTTTTTCCAAAATATTTCAAAAACAACCCAAAAATAAGTAATCACCAAGGAGGCAATTGTGGCTCTTTTTATCATGTTTGCATTTGTTGGCATGGTTATTATTTTGTTCTTTCATTTGCGTAGCTCCCATCTTAGTCACATGTGGAACAAAAATGAAATAGTGTTTTATTTCATAAATGTTCTTCACATAACATAACAACTTTTTTGTGAACTGTTGTAAAGTTGCACATTTCATAATTGTTATAACAATATGCATATACAACTATAGTCCAAACCTAAACACTTATGCCAAGAAAATTGTTTAAAATCTTGGTTTGCAAACTATTCACCAATTTCGATAAACGTTCATTATTTACCTTCACTTGCTCATTTTTTTAACTTATTGAAAACTTTTCAATTACATGTACACATGTTCATCATTTTACAATATCCATAATCTCTTGCAAAGTGCCTAAATTAACTCCTCTAAATCTGTTTTTGGATAGTTTTAGGTAGTTAATACACCAATTTGAAACCATGTTTATAAATGTGGATTCAAAAAAACTTACATTATTTGCATATTTTGTCTCACCATTAGCTTAAATCACAATTTTGAATACATGCACATGTGCATCAAGATCCATTCCCCCAAGATAATGTAAGGTTTTTTGGTTGGATGCCTAGGAAAAAGTGATGATTTTCCTATAGTCATAAGTGGGTTCCTTGGCATTAATGATCAATTTATCCAATACGGACTATTTAGGTTTAAAAAATTGCTAAAATAATATTGATGACTAGATAACTACCTTACCTATATAAACCATAAGAGGGGTGGACATATGAAATTTTCCAATTAAAAAAATCTATGGAGGTCAAGGAGGGCAACCACCATATCAAAATCTAGCTAATGGAGGCAAAGGTTGATGCACCGCCAAATTCCTTGATGGATTCAATTACGAGTCCAAATGGTGAAAATAATGGAAGGATAAAGAGTTGGGGCACGTCCCCTGGCTCGTAACATTTTGGGGGAAGAGGGGCATGCTGGAACTCCAGGATGGGGACTGGGAAGAATGATAAGCAAGTCAATTACTCACACAAACCTACACAAACCAAACAACAAGTTGGTTAGTGCGTAATTGGAACATTTTTGGTGCACAGACGAGCCACGAGCAAACACAGACACATAAAACTCACCAAGACCCGAACTTAGGGGAAACCATCATCTTCCCCTTTATAGTATTCTTTGTGCTTGGTCACAAGGCTAGCACCGAAATGTCATTTTGTCTGGGGACTCTCAAGTTGAGAGTCCCGAAATTCCCCAAATTGGGACTCTCGCTAATTTGGAGGCCCATAACTTCTTGTGCATACCTTCGATTAAAGTGAAGTCTAAAGCAAAGTTGTAGCTTTCGTCGAGAACTTTCCAAAAGTATGTGGCATGCCACTTGAACACAAGTAAATCAGGGTGATTCTTGACTTTTAATGGTCGGGAGTCAAATTGGAAATTTGATTTCCGGCCATTCTTTTAGTCATAACTTATGTTTTAAGTACCCAAATGGGTCATGCAAGCCCATTTTAAACATTTAAGTTCCAAAAGCTTTCCAATGGTATGAGAATCTTTTTAATCCAATGAGTTTTGACCCCTGCAATTACCTTCTGAAAATTCAAAAGTCCATCGGGACTCCAACTCCCAAAGTGGGAATTCACTTGGGAGTGTGAAGGTTCATTCCCTCACACTTTCCTACACTCTTGGAAGCATGAAAGGTGATTCCCGGGCTTCATTTTTGGCCCACACCTTTGCAACCTTTTGCCTTGGTCACGAGCCCAAGGTTAGGGTTACAATAAAAACGTTCAATCTTAAAGCAATTCAACAACAAGACCCATGGATTTGTTCCATTCAATTGTTATGCATCGAACTACATTGTTTTAAACAACGTCAATGTTGTACCCATGGTCAACATATGGACAACGAATAGTTATTACAATTTTTAGTACATTGGTACATGAACAATATATAATCATTGTACCATATCCAATACTCACCTATGGGCAAGAGGATGGCTACTACAATTATTGATATATTTGTACATGAACTTGTAATACTAAGTCAACATGTAAGTTTAACATATGTGCTTAAAGTAGGTACTTTAGTTCTTAGTACATTAGTACATGAAATTATAATATTGGTGTTCAATGAACATGTGATAACCATGCAATACCCATCAACATCAATAGTTACATGTCTATACACCATCACCACCACCACTGAATTTAGGAGGGGAACCGTTTGAATGAATGGATATTCATCCATGGTATGTCCTTTTTATGATAATACATGCACCTTGCAGGTGTAGGTATCATTTCTAATGATAGAATTCATCAATGCATTAGTTGTCGATCCACCAACATGCATGGGTGTTCCAATAAAACACATTATTCTCAAATCAAAACATTTGTTGCAAACTATTACATGATCTATTGCCACAATTAGTTGGCACTACTTCATGTATTGATGTTGTTGGAGCAAAAAATTGATGCACTACATTATGCCATGAAGTTTGTTAAAACACATGTGGTCTTTCTAATGATTATGTGGTATACAAAATTTATGGTTTTGGTACATAATTGATGTTCATCAACTTTTCATAAACAATCACATTGTTGTTTACAGAATCTTCCCAATCCTTTCATGGTCCATAATATCGTGGTGTTTTGGATTGTTAAATAGGTACATGATTTACATATATTGTCACATACCATTTTCCTTCCTTCAACTCCATACTTTCATTTCTCAAAAAACCTTGCAAATTTGAATGTTGGGGGCTTTGTAATCCTTTCTTGACCTCCTTTAACACTAGTTATTTTACACATGGAGTTGCATGTTCCTTCACCATTTCATTTCTTGAACTCAAAAAACCTTCTAGATTTCCCTCCTTTTTAGGATGACAATCTCAATGTTGTAATGCCTTATTGCTATTACAATTTGGGCTTCTTGGGGAATTATTCTTTATGTTGAAACCATCATGTATCATGTAGGTCATTATTTAACTTGGATTCTACGTCACTTTGTTCTACCAGTGATGATGAATTGTTTTTAAACTATATATATATATATCATAGTACCTCATATTCTGGGAAAGG
>Ga0116231_10005470_pt1 | contig 24985 bp, 23 predicted proteins | sample S1TSphgellanicum_2_FD_89695 | JGI IMG/M metagenome (GOLD analysis project Ga0116231, IMG submission 89695) | Host-associated microbial communities from peat moss isolated from Minnesota, USA - S1T2_Fd - Sphagnum magellanicum MG | ecosystem: Host-associated > Plants > Peat moss > Unclassified... | reverse complement strand
TTTTTGTTTGTTGGTGTTTTTATGGGTGGGTTTTTTTTGTGAAGATTTTTTTAGACTTGGATTGATTTTTTTTTTTTTTTTTTTTTGGTTGGCCACAAAAAAATTTGAATAGAAATTGTAGTAGTTTTGATTTTGGTAGAAGCCTTTACAGTGCTTTTGATGACTGGTTTTGAAGTTCCAGGATTCATCTTCAATCTCATCTGCAACAGCTTCCTGCAGCTGTAGAATTGCAGATTCACTATAGAGAGAGAGAGAGAGCGCGCGAGAGAGAGGCAGAGTTTTGATGGGTGGTTTGGAAGTTCCAGCGTCCATCTTCAATCTCATCTGCAGCAGCTTCCTGCAGTTTCAGAACTCCGACTTTCCAGGAGATATCTTCTTCTGTATTTTTCTTTCTAATTCAGGAAATTCCCTGTAAAGAGTTGGTGGATCAGAAAGTCTTAGTGTCGTTGCTCTGGATTCATGATCGGAGAACAATCTCATTCAGGTACTCCATGGAAGTATCTGGTTCATGGTTTGGTGCTTGAAGAAGAAGAAGAAGAAGCTCACAGCTGCTGGGATTGATCATTAAGGGCTAGAAGAGAGGCATCATGCCGGCACATGACCCTGGCATGAAAGTGTCGTCTCGCAACCTTCTTCTTGACATGTTCTTCTCAGCTCAGTCGGTCCAGGAGCTGAGTAATAATAAGCCAGCTGCTGCTGCTGCTCCTTGCGCCGCGGCCAAACCCTTGCGGCACACGGCAATGCAAATTGTGAAGTGGATCGTCTCTCTGACTCTGGTGGCACTGGCAATCGTGATGGCTATGTATGCAGCTCTTGGGTTCCAAGAGAGCACGCTATTGAACACCATGTGGTATGATTATGCTGCAACCACCAACAATGCAGCTTCTTCGAAGCACCACCTTCTTGTACCACCTTCTTCGCCGGCACCCAAAGCAGCAACAGGAGGAGCAGCAGCAGCAGGATCAGGCTTAGAAAAGGAGTTGAATCAAGCTGAGGTTCTGCAGCAGCAGCAGGAGCAAGAGGCTTGTGCTGGCAGATACATTCACATATACGCTTTGCCTGAGCTTTTCAACTCGGCTCTTATCGAGGAGTACTGCGACGGTCGCACCATCTGGCCCACAGTATGCAACACTCTTATCAACAAAGGCCTCGGCGATCCCATCGTCACTAGTGTTGCAACTGCCCACGAGGTACGAGTTCTTCACATCTCCATAGTTGTTCACAATCTTCTTCTCTGAGCTGCGAAGTCTTCTGTGTATCATGGCAGCAATCTGGTAGCTGAATTCTTCTTCTTCTCCTTCTTCTTCCACAATTGCACAGGGAAACAACAGCAGCAGCTCCTCCTCTTCCTCCTCGAAGTCTGTGGATTTTTTCTCGCCGAAGCTGTGGTACCAGACGGATCAATTTGCACTAGAAGTCATGGTGCATGAGCGCATGAAGCTCTACGAGTGTCTCACAGAAGACCCATCGCTAGCTTCCGCTTTGTATCTTCCCTACTACGTGGGACTCGACGTTGCGCGCAACTTGTTCAATCCGCTGGTGCAAGTGCGGGACAAGCTGAGCTTGAAATTCGTGGGCTGGTTGCTGGGGCAACCGGAGTGGAGACGGAGACAAGGAGCAGATCACGTCTTGGTACTGGGGCGCGTGGTATGGGATTTCTTGCGCAGGGATGCGACCAACGAGTGGGGCATCGCCATGCTCCGTGACCCAGAGCTCGGCAACATGACCAAGCTCTTGATCGAGCGCGATCCCTATGCACCCAGCACGACGATGATCGGGATTCCCTACCCGACCAGTTTCCACCCAGAGACAGACGCGGATGTGAAGGCATGGCAAACGGTGGTGACAGAATCTAGTCGCGACAATCTGGTATCTTTCGCTGGAGCGCCGCGCAAGGTCGAGTTCAACGGCAAGCTGCGTGGGACGTTGCTGCATCAGTGCATGGAATCCGAGAATTGCACTCTCTTGGATTGCAGCAAAATCAGCTGCCCTAAGAATCCTCAGTACGTCACGGGTCTGTTTCTTCGCTCCGTCTTCTGTCTGCAACCCCCCGGCGACAGTCCCACTCGCAAGGGGATCTTCGATTGCCTTGTGGCTGGTTGCATCCCTGTTTTCTTCAGCAACGATTCTGCATATGCGCAGTATTTGTGGCATCTGCCCAGGAATGGAAGCTCCTACTCCGTCTTCATCAACGAGAATCAAGTAAGCCTTCTGCATGCATGGTCTTCTGTCTCTCTGTCTCTCTCTGTCTCTCTGGAAGCAAAACCCTATTTCCCCTACTCTGTCTCCATTGCAATTGCTGCAGCTGCTATCTCTTAGCCTGAGATGGAAGTTTGTTTGTGTGTTTTATCTTCTTCACTATCATTCTTGCTCCTTCCCAGAAACAAAATAAAGCTTGAACTCTCTCTTAGACAGCTTCTGAATTCTCCATACTACCACCTTGCCAAAATCCTGTAAAGAAGTTTGTACTCTGGACCTCGTAGTCTGTCCTCATAGGGCAAAAGGATTTTGCCATTGTGTCTCTTCTTCAGAGCATGCTGCCACCACACTGCTGTTTGTCTGTCCTCTTTGCCATTGACAAGAAAAAGCATTTGCAAGAAAACAGCAGCTGCAGCAGCAATCTGGAGCTCCTGCTTTTGAAGACTTGGAAACCTACCTCTAGGATTTCTTTGGTCCTCAAGCGTTCTGTACAGGAGAGAAGTTTGTAGACTGTCCTCATAGGGCAAAAGGATTTTGCCATTGTGGGTCTTCTTCAGAACATGCCACTGAATTGTTGTTTGTCTGTCCTCTTTGCCATTGATGAGAGAAAAGATTTTCAAAGGAAATGGGGGCAGCAGCAATCTAGAGCTCCTTTTGAACACTTGGAAACCTACATCTAGGGTTTCTTTGGTCCTCAAGTATTCTTTCTGTACCATGTGTTCAATTTATCTTTCTTCTGCAACAGGTGCAGGAGAATGGAGACAATGTCATTGAGATGCTTGCGAGCATTTCGTCGACAAGGGTGAAGAAGATGCAGCAAACAATAGTTGGGATGATTCCAGGCCTTGTGTATGCCAAACCTGGGTACAAGCGGATGGAATCCAAAGACGCATTTGATATCATCATCGACCATGTGCTTGGAAAATCAGGTTCAGCTTCAACACCACACTTAGAATCTGACAGCCAGGATCACGATTGACTAAAGACTAGAAAAAAGTTTCCCTGCAACATCACCACCAACACATGAGGATTTTGTATCTTTTCTCTTTTGCAAAGGGAGAGCTTCGGGTTGTCAACTTGCAAGGCAGGACCATATACATCCAGGTATCAGCTTTTGTCTGACCTTTCTATGACCTTGTGTCCGTGTATATCCTCCCTCCAAGATGATTCAACTTGCAAGTCTCACAAGCTTGGTGTTGTAGCCTTTTTTTGCCATAGACTTTGTGGCCAGTCTGCTACACAGAACAAGAAGGCTCAAGAGACAAGACAACAACACCTTGCAAGCATTTGCATCTGAGAAGAAGAACCAACAAAACAACCATATCTGGGAAGCAAATTTTTTGTAGAACTAGGTCAGGGATCATACCTTAGTTGTCCATAGAATAGCCATTAACATACCCATGAATCTGATCTATGATCTGTAGGTGCAATGTTGCACAACATAACAACGATATTTATTGCCTCAATAGAGAGGTCAAATTCTGTAGCGATGGTTGTATATTGTGGAGATTGTACAACTGCAAATGATTCATGGCTTCCATGAAATTCAGGTTCTTGTATCCTCCGATTCTTGGGGTGGTGCAGACTATTGAATTCCACCATGCCAGTGTGATGCTCTGGACTGTAGAAGTCCATAACCTTTAAAAAGTAAAAGGCATTGAATAATGAATGTCTTACCCAGGCTGTTGTTTGCTTCAAGCATGGCAAACTGCTGGTTCTCACAATCTTCCGAAAGCTTTGTGCAAGGAACTAACTGGCAATCTCAATGCCACTGGTGAGTTTTGCTTGTGCAAGGAACTGGCAATTTTCAACTCTTGCAAGTTTTGCTTGTGACTGATCCAAGTTGGGAAACGATCCAATTTGTGCATCGAAAGACCTTGCTATAAAAGCTCCTGTACCATGTTGCTGCTGAGGGTAAAATTCTCACAGCGATGTCCTTGGATTGAGCTATGGGTTTCAAGTGTGCAATCCAAAGAGTCTTTGATCCAGTGTTTGATCCAGTATCTCTATGATTTTCCTTGCATACTTTGCTTCCATAATATTCATGAATCAATTGAGATTGCTTAGCATGTACATAAAGACCTAATTTCAAAGTTTCTTATGGAACTCAATTGAAGTAACTTGTCGAGATGCAAATTATCAATGGTCTATTGTGCACCTTAATCCTAAAACCTTTTAGGCTAAATGATGTGAATTGAGGGGGAATGAATCATACTATTGCAAGATTGCATGTTTTTCATGTGATTTTCTTACATTGTATTAGATGTAGCTTCGAGAAGAGGAAGTACTCATATAATGCAACACTAGATCAATCCCAAAGAGAGCATCCCTTGACAATTCAATCCATAGGCCTTGCTTGGTCTCATCAACAACAACCACATTAAGAAAATGAATAATTAATTTCTTGAAAAAAAATCATTTCATTACCGTAACTTTGGAGTTATTATGTTTTTTTTTGGTGTGTTTTAGAATAGTTTCAATTCTCAATTTGTGTTATGAATTATGTTTTATGTTTTAGAATATTCTAAATTAACTAATTCTCATATTATTAATCAAATTTGCCCATATTGTAGCTTGCCATAGTCCATGAAAATTGCCATATAGCCACCCCAAACTCCTTTTAAAAAATCAATGTTGGCAAAGTTCAACTCTTCAGCAATCAACTATGAAGAAGAGGAGGAGGAGGAGGAGGAGGAGGAGGAGGAGGTACCACCTTAGCTTCATGGGCATGTTGTGTATAGGAAAACTCCCCAAGAAAAGCATCCTTGTTATGGATTTTCATCCAAGAGAAAAGTTATTGAAAACACTTAATTAAGGTTGTAAGAAGGGTGCTGAAGAGATGAAAAACCCACATAGTTTATCATCCAAGAATTTTTTTAAAAATAAATAAAATAATAACAGTTTAAAGGTTATATAGAAAAGGCAAAACCCTTCTATGATTTCTCATCCAAAGAATGAGTTATTTGACACGTCAACTTTGAAAAAGTTGGGTACAGTAGATGAAGTATGTTCTCTTGGATGAGTAATTTCATTTTCATTGGTTTCTCATCCAAGAGAAGAGTTATTGGTGTTGATAAAGTGAAATGCGGGGGTGGCGGTACCCGGCATGAACCGAGACACAACGCGCGCACATCTCATTCACCCATTCCACCACAATCGACGGTCCACATCCCTCGATTTTCAAACCAACGCAGGCGCCCACAAGCATAGCCCCTGTCGCCAACGGCTCCTTTGGAAGAGCTCCAGTTCGGTGCCATTCTTATCGCCTCCATTTGGTCGTGATTCTTGCGGAGCGATTGCGATTTTTCTCTGGCTTTTGGTTCCTGTTGTTTTTGCTGCGTGCTGCGCTTCAAATTGATCCCAAATTTGAGACTTTTTCTGTGTTTTTTGGTGGTCAAAATTGGCGGTTTTTCTGTCTCCGCCTCTTCTTACTGCTTGTTTATTTGTTTGTTTGTTTGTTTGTGTGGGGAGCTTTTCACAGTAGTGGTGTTTGTGTGAGTTCGAAGAGAGTCATTTTTGTGTTTTGCTTCAACAGAGTGGCTTTCTTTCTTTCTTTCGTGATTGTGTTTTCGAACTCACAAAGGTTTCTTTAGTCGCTTTCTTGCTTGTGCTATTGCTGCATTGCCTTTGTGCGAGTTTTGTGTTTCTAGACTCCAGAGGCTAGTAGTGTTTTTTTTGAGACGCTATTCCCTCTCTTTCCAGTGCGAAAGCATGTCGGCGTTTGCCGGGAGCAACGGGAGCTGCAGGTCGCCATACCACGAAAGGGCGAAGAAGGCGGCATCCAAATCGCCAGGTCCTTCTTCTTCTTCTTCCAAGCCTCGAAGGTTCGTCATCAGTGTGCCGCCTCCAACGGTGCTGCGGCCTGAGACTGCGGTTCCCCGCAATTCCGGGTACAGCGACCAGTCTCCCGGCAAAGGTGCTCCTCTTTAGCCTTCTTTCATACTTCTCGTTAGTTTTTGAAATCTTTCAACCATAGTTTCATGAGGATATGGGAGTTAACATCTTTGAAGTGGAGTTGAAGGGGTGCAATTGAATACATGATTGAATTTTTCAAGTCATCTATTCAATTTGTTCAAGCTCTGTCCATCCTATTGCAATCTTGGTCTAGACATATAATAAAAACCATTGAAATTGTAACATCTTCATTATAATACATATGTATGTGATATGATATTTCAAATTGATTTTGATCTAATTTCAAACTGATTTCGACTCAATTTTGTCTCCATGTCATTGAAATTTTCAAGTTATCTATTTGATTTGTCTAGGCCACATTCATCCCAGTTGATTCTTAATCCAAATGGGAATGCAATCTCTACCAGATTATAGATCCAAATGGATTTTAATGAAGCTAAATTTTAAGGCTAAGTCCATCTCATATTCACATCTTTCATGTAATTTCATTCATAGCCCTCTGTGCATATGTGAATTGCATGGAGCTTTCTTTTCATTGCTCTGGCTTTGTTTGATTCCTTTGTCACCTTTCAAGCCTTGACTGATTTTTTCCAATCATGAGCCCTGCAACTTGTTGTGAATTGTACACCCATTAGGGAGGGGAGACTGCTAACACAAGTAATGGCTCTTAATGTCTGTAGAGCTTTTAGCTGGATATGTAGCCTTCTATTCTTGCTGACAGAGTCTTGCATTTTGGCAGCTAAGCTGGATGTTAGGGAACCCAATACTCCAACAAAGACCTTGGAAGTTCATAAGGAGAATAATATGAGTTTTTCACACAATGATCATGCCAAGCACTGTGAGACTCTGCCATCTCGAAAAGGTCGAGTTGCAACTCCTATCAAGACACCAAGACCTTGTTCAGCAGCCACTCCTCTGTTCAGTCCCTCGAAGCCTTACTGTGCTTCACCAAAACATCATCAAAAGGTGCTTGTTGAAAGACCAGCTCATTGCAATGCACATGTAGGAACTGCAAATTCTGGAACAGGTGAATCAACAAGGATAAGAAGATTACCAGGCAAGATTGAGGTGAACATTGCTCAGCTCCAGACTCGGATTGAGAAGTTTATGCAACATGATGAAAACCTTGCGACACCTCAAACCCCTGAAAACTCCTCCTCCCAGGTCTTGATCAGTGATGAGACTTCACAAGATGTGCATCTAGAGAAAACATCTTTTTCTCCTCTACCTCAATTGTTGCAGGTTGACTCAGGTGGCGTAGCATTTACAGTTGGGGTTGAACAACCTGTCCAGAAGGTCTTGTCTCCCAAACCTGATTTTATCAGAAAACAGTCTGAGTGTGGAATGGACCTTCTGCAGAATCCAGATTTTGGTTCAGTTGGTACTGCACCTGAGAGTTCTCTAACAGAAATTCTGGCTTCACCAAAAGCTGATATTGTGGATATTTCTGAGTGGAGTAAAGGTTGGGCTAAAAGGGTAGAAAGTACATCTGAGACTGCTGAGAGTATTCTACTTTCAAATGACGACATGCTTACTGCAAGGATGAGTTGCAACAATATGGTGGAGCTGGAGGAGGTCAAGGCACCTATTTCCTCTGAATGTATGTCACAATATGTTAAAAGGGGTTACTGTACCTCTATGATAGCTGAGGAAATTCCACCTACACATCAAGATAGCCTTCCTGCAAACACAAGCTGTAGCAATGTGGCGGATACCAGCTCTGAGATTAATGAGAGTGGACCACTTTCAGATCAAGATGACCTTGCTGCAAAGACAAGCTGTGACAATGTGGTAGATGCCCAGGAGGTCACAGAAATAACCTGCTCTGGGTTTCCACCACCAAAAGTCTGTTTCATAGCAGAAGAGTTTACACATGGGAAAGGCGAGTCTGTGACACCAGTAGCTGCTTTGCAAACCATAGGAATACATTGTCCTGTAGACCTTGATATTGAGGAGGAGGATGAGATTGATAATCATGAGCTTTCTTTGGGTTCAAGGTTTCTGACAGGGATGGTGTTTGGCAGTCTGCTTTTGGGATTTGTGTTTGGAGTATTGGCATCTGGCAGTCAAGGGCTTCTACCACAAAAATGGCATGTCAACCCTTTGGCATCAGCATGGCAGAAGTCCTCTATCAGGAAACCAGTCTTGGAGATGTCCAAGAGCATTGAGGGCCTGTGGCAGGATTGCAGTCATACTAGTTCCTTTTATCCAGTTGTAGATCTCATCTCAATTCATAACTGCTATGGTCATGTGAGGACGCAAGTCTACTCGCTTGTCCAACAGATACGATATAACCACTTCAGAGGTTTTGCAGATGCTTATGTGGGTAGCTACCCTTCATTGAGCTTGAGTGCCACAACAGGTGATCATAAAAACCTCCATGAGACTGAGAGTTTAGTTGGACCATGGAACCATCTCACTGGCATTCTCCATCACTTCAGAACAGTTTGTAGTCAACTGTGGATAAAGGTTTCTCAGATCACCACCGACATTGTCTCTCATGGTTTTAAGGTCTGGGTTTCATGGAAGCTCAAGTTGGACGAACTTTCAACAGATGCAGTACTGAATGCTGGTGGAGAGTCTACAGATGGTGTGCAGGCGTCGCTGGCACCATTGATAGACTCAGGCTATCCTGAAGGTGTTGATAGTAAGGCTGAGTACGAGGATGACAACATGGGGCTCATGGAGTTGCTTCAGATGACTACCCCTGCACTTGTTGTGGAGATGGGTACAATGGATGCATTATTGCTAGATACATTGATAGAAGAGCAAACTTTGCTTGACACACCAGGCATGGAAGGATTTGAGAAAGATCTCTACTCGATCCTCATAAACCCTGTGGTAAGAAGCTTTTGCTGAAAAACTCCATGCAATAATGTTTGATGTATCTGACTGCCCTCTGCATTGTCTCTCAGATTCGTGCAGCATCTTGCAACTGCTATGGAAACATCACAATACCATTATTTTCAACAAGTGGGCAGTCACAGGACATGTGTCACCAATTAATTTGCTTTTGGTGCAGGTGGGTGAGACTTTCTTAAATCTGCAGGAAGAAGCAGCACTCGACATGCCCAGCAATGTAGCAGCTACCACTGAGGACAACTTGAGTGCCTTTGTCAAATCAGATGAAGTCCATTCCAGGCGAACTATTGATACCTCTGTCACAAGCACAAAATTGGTATCAAGCAAGGGAGAGTATAAAGCCAGTATCAGTGTAGATGTCGAGCATCTGCCTACTGAATTATCTACAGAAATGGAAGGAATGGCCTCTGATTCATCTGCAGGAGGAAGTGAAATGTGTTTTGATGCCTCCACACCACAAACTGATTCACCAGGATTGACATCATTTGTCGATGAAGACAATGATGTTATCAGAGATGACAATGTTGATGAGCTTCTGGTTCAATCATTGTTGGTTGAGGGAATTGATGGTGCAGAGACTTCTAGATCTCAGTTTGTCATCGTTGCCATTGGATCATTTGGTGTGGCTGTGGCTGTATCCTTCTTATTCAAACAGCAGAGGGCTTCAGCACAAACCAAGAGAGAAACAAAACCATCATTCAAGGAGGATCACAAGTGCAATTTACCTGCAGCAACTGATGAACAGCCTCCTGTACCCACAGTGAAATTGGCTACAAGGGCTTCTGTGTATCATAACCTTCCAAAAACCACATGTGCAATCTCATCACCAGCTTATAAGGTCTTGGCTCCAGGAAAATTTGGGTTACAGGAATTTTCCTACAACAGGGCTATGACACCTGCACTGAGTGCCCCGACAGCACTTGCTAGGCCAGCATCCCACATGCAAGAGATGCCGACAGTGAGTGCACCTACTGGATTCTCTACAAAACCAGGGTACATCTCTGACAGGACAGGCATTCGAACTCCCCTGGGAACCTTCATGCCCACTGCACCCCACCTGTATTCTGAATCCAGTATGTCATCAAGTGGGAGTGCAAGTGAGATCTCATCATCAGATGCAAGTGGGAGTGGGAGTGACACCAACTCTGTCATAGAAAGCCAGCTATCTATCATGCCTGATGGATCTCGCCCTCTCGGCAGTTTCACAGCCTATGAACCTGTTGCTATCAATGAGGTACCTATGCAATGCCAGTATTGCATCTACAATTCTTTGAAAAGCATCTAGGACCTTCTCCATTGTGCAGATCACAAGAGACAAGGAGAAGAGACATGTAAGGAAGAGCAATTAAGATAGAACCAAAATATAAGTGGGGTTTAGGGTTTAGGGTCAGAAAGCAGAAAAGCATTTTCCATCAAGCAGAAAAAATGAGAATATAACCCTAAACCCTAAACCATTTCTCTCAAAGTGCTACTCAGTTTGTGCCACCAAAACCAAGTACTTCCAGTCCACTTTTGGAAAACCATACTGTTATGTCACACAGGCCAACCTGGTTTCATAGACCTGACTTTTTCTCTGGGAACTGGGTGTTGCAGGGCACTGGAATTGAGCAATTAAAGCTGACACCTGTTAGAAGGTCAAGCCGCATCCGTAGCCAAGTGGCCTCCCCAGCACACTTTGCATAGAAACCTGTAACTGTTTCAGCTTGACAAAGGTCATAAGTTCACTGGGAGGGTGAGTAAAAGTGATACTTTTGGAAAGCATTTAGAGGTTCCCAGCTCTTTTATCAAAGAACTGAGGGTGCAGGTTGCTGGCAGGCATGGTGAGGACCTTGAATAAGTGGTTTGTAACATTCAGCCCCACTAGCTAAGCTAGTCTTCTATATAGGCAGACAGTGTGCGGACATAATGGTGTCTGATTACTCCCTGCTCAATTCCATTATGTCTACAGAGACTTGTTTTAACTAGATTCAGCATCCATCTCTCAGGTTGGGGTCTGAGGTCAGAGTCTGATGTCAGGACATCCAAGAAATCCTCTAGCATTATCGAGAGAATTGAATCCTGTTCTTGAAAGCAAATCTTAATGCTGTTTCATGCAGTTCCAGGTCTCAAAGAACTTCCCAAGATGGGAAGAGAATGCCACTCCTTGAGTTGTTTCCACATGTGACTCTCCTCTATTGTTGACTTTTGCCAAGATTGCAAGTCACACAACTTAAGCAACTGGCTGTCTAGCTGCTGCTAGTGACAAGCAGAATGAAGGTAATACATGTAGATCAAATAACAAATTCTGATGTGAGTATTGGAACTTGTGCGGGGATTGTCTCTTTTCAGACAGGTTGCGAATTGTCATCCACACAGGTTGCTGTGAAGGACAGCATATCTTGGCACAATGTATGGGCCTCATCCCTTTTCCTGCAGATGCAATGCCATCCATCTCTTATCAAATAGTTTAAAACTAATCTCTCTAGGTTCAGTGCTCTAATCTTACAAATATGAGACTCTTTCTTCCTGCTCTTGCTCAGTATACTACTGTATTGTCCAAAGTCATGGCTACAGGAGTGTCTTCTGAGTTGGGTCTTTTTTCGGTCACATAGTTCCCTCTAAGTGGGTGCTTGGATTTGTTGTCACAAAGGTGTAATCCCATCAATCACTTCAATTTAACTTTCAGTTTTTCTTCATGGCAAACTTTCTCCAGGAAAAAAAAGGCAAATAAATAATAACTCCATTGAGAATTTGGATTTGTGAGTCTGCTAAACTATGCACAAAGATTGATTCCAAGTCGCTTCTATACTTCTGGAAAATGTAACAGTGGAGCCAGCATTGTGTACTGTTTGAGCCTCTGTTGAATCCCTGCTTCTTCTGGTGGAATAGGCTGAAGTGTTTTTGCTCCCTGATTGCAGCAGCAGCTTAAACAAGCAGCTAGTCATGCAATATCTCTGCCCTAAGTATGGATCAGAAAAAGGAAATAAATGAAAAGATGAAAGGACAGAGCTACCTAACCTACAAGTCATTGTGTAGTCTCTCCCCTTGGGTGCAGAGCCAACAAAAAGGTCAAAGACAAATGTTGTGAGTGTATGTGTAAATGCAATGAAAATAAATTTGTAAAATAACTGCACAAAAATGTAGAGACCAATTACATCTATGGTATCTACTGCCAGAAATTTCTTAGTGTATTTGAAGCCTACCTTGAAAAATGGTAAGTTTCACTCTTGTCTTCCAGATTCAAGGAGGCACTCTTTCATTTTAGGAATATTAGTGTCCAGAGCATAACCAGGATTCATGTACCACCACTCTTGGAGTAGCTTTGGGTGGTACATTTATTTTGGTAATGCCCTGGACCTGGGGACTTACCTCAGATTCTAAGCCCATAATTCCATTTCCACTTGTAAAAATCATTACTCTTTAAAATAGTGTAAATGCTTTATTTTGCATGTATTCAGCCATGTCAATAATGAGGCAATTCTTTATTGAACCCCAATAGTCACATTATTATCACTTTGTAATTTGTCAGTTCGATGCTTTCATCTTCAATAACAGATTTCATGTTTCATTTCCAAGTTTTACATTGCATGTGACTATTATGCTCATTATATACACTTTCACAAATCAACTGTTTTTGCATGGGATAAAATGGCGGTACAAAATTTATAAGTACACTTGGACATTCACAAATGTGGATTGGATTTTTGTACCTGAGCTATAAATAAATTAGTTTTACATTTACACTTATACAGCAAATAGCCTAAACCATAACATTTTCCTTCTTCTCCTCCACAGATGTCTTCAGCACAAAGATGGTAGAAACCATCACCTATTCCCAAAGCCTGACCAACAACACTGGTGTATCTTCAAATTGTAGCCAACCAACCCCCAAACAGAACCCTTACTGTCCTCAAGAGTACAGATTAGCATCTCAGACTAATCAACTTAACAATTGAAATTGAGGTTTTATAAGTAGATTACTTTGCTTTAATGGATTCCTCTTCCTTCATCCCAGAGCTGCATAAACTATGCATCTGAAAAAATTTGTGTACTTTTTGAACAATTGCATGTTTGAACTCCTTTGCTGAAACACAAGTTATTCATAACAGGAGTTCAACGAAATTGGTCTTTGAGTGAAAAACAATGAGCTTTTTAGACACTAATTTATGTGGGTAATTGTGACAACAAGAAGATCCTGGTTCTCAAAGCTTTGAAAGATGATGCTGGGGCAGGTGTGCAGACAAAACAGATAAGGATTTTGGAACTCGGAATAACTGGTAAATGACAAAAATCAGGAAATATTTTAAGCAAGATTGATCAAGTTTCTGACAATTTCGGGAGAGTAATGATGTTGGTGACACCATTCTTCCTCTGCCACTACTTGTAATGTGTGTGCTACTGAGTCCCTTGTGTGCCAGAGAACAATAGACTGTAAAATGTTTTGATCGGTGTCTTTTTGCCAGCCCGCTGTAACTCCAGCCATTTCTCTCAACCCACCTATTTCAGGAACTCTTCTAATCCACTTCCTCCATTCGGCTGCCTTCATCAACATCCTCTTCCAATGGTGGAATTTCAGTCTCATCATCAACACCAGTTGCATTCTCTTCATCAATGCTGAGCCCTAGCTTGATCATCCGGTGAATGCGAGTTCCAAATGTGTTGGGTTCTTCAAGACTGAATCCAGAAGTCAGAAGTGCTGCACATGAAAACAAGGCAGGAATAAATCATTTGAGTTCTGAAATTTCCAGGGGGATGATCTTGACATGAACAACAAAATTCCCAAGCTGGGTGGGTCCGATTTTAAGCCATGGCATCCAAAGAACTAACTACTGGAGAAAACTTGTTGATTTCTTCCTCACAAAATAGAAGATGCAGCAGGTAAATAACAAACCTGTCTCAAAAAGTAATAAGACAAGGTCCTTCACAGTCTTGTCAGACTTGTCAGCATCAGCACGCTTTCTAAGCTCAATCATGACTGCATTGTCAGGATTGATTTCAAGAGTCTTCTTGCTGCTCATGTAGCTGCCCATGCTGCTGTCACGAAGTGCTTGTGCCTTCATGATACGCTCCATATTCGCACTCCACCCGTACCTACATCAAGCACTTTAACCCCCAATTCAAATTTCCTCACAAACTATGTGCTTTACTGTGCCTGCAAACTGCAAACAGATACAAGAACAATGTTGCTGCCATGTTAGACAAAATGTCAAAGAAGAGGACTTACTCCCCAGTGACAAGACAGCATGGGGAATCCACAATGCGGTCTGACACCAGAACTTTCTCCACCTTCCCTCCTAGAATGTCCTGCACAAACAATAGTTCCAGTTAGGCTAGGAAATATTGCAAGAACATACAGAACCCTCCACCTCTGTAATTGTGTTCCACCACAGTAATTTGTGTAACAGATGAAAATCTGCTCACCTCATCAACAGGCTCAGGGCCTATCACTTTGCACAGTTCTCAGCATGAAAGAAGTTGCAAAACATGAATAATCCAAACCTTCATAAGCTTGCAGAGCCCCTCAAATTGAGCCTTGATCTCCTCTTTCTTCTTTGCTTCCTCTTCAGTCTCATCCAGCTTCAATCCCTGTGGTCACCAGATTTGGAACAGTAAATGCAGTGCACACAAGACACACAGAAGACTTATTACATATATGTGTGAAAACACAAGGTCTAGATTTAGCGGTCTAGAATAACTTCCTACCATCAAAAAGCCCAATTCACAATCAGAGAGCTAAATTTCTGAAGCGCAAACCTCATACAAGATGCATGAAAGATAACTGTACCTCTTTTGTGGAAGAAACCAGTTTCTTTCCATCATATTCCTTCAACTGCTGCACTGCACTCCAGAAATAACACCGTATATAGTTAGTTATGCTCCAAAAACAAAATTGGAGGCAAATAGTTTATCCACAAAAAATGAAGATTGCACAATAATATACTATCAGATACAATATAAGAAGAGACCATGCCACCATGCTTGCACACCTGCATACTCATCTATTGGGTCAACCATAAAGAGAACTTCAAGACCACGCTTTTTTAACTTCTCCAGGAATGGAGAGTTCTCAACTGCCTTGCGGGATTCCCCTGTAATATAGTAAATATCACTCTGCCCTTCCTTCATGCGAGTAACATAGTCCTTCAAAGAAGTGAATTCCTCACCAGACTTCGTTGATTGATACCTCAAAAGATCTGAAATGCCACAGATTCACAGTACCATTACTAAACTGAAATGTTGGAAAACTGTGAAAGAGTCTACTGCCAGTCAATTGAAGCATTTCACAACAACAGGATGCATGAAGCAACTGATCACCTAGCAAACACAGAATAAATACCTGCAAGTTTGGAACGGTTGGCAGAATCCTCATGAATGCCAAGCTTCAAATTCTTCCCAAATGACTCATAGAACTTGTCATAGTCTTCTTTGTTCTCAGAAATCTCAATGAACATCTCTATACATTTCTTGACTAGATTCTTTCTGATAACCTGCAGACAACACCAAAGCTAAAAGATAAGACACCAATGTTATAATATCATTTGCATCCAGGGTCGTGACAGTCATAAGTGGTTTACTTCTGCAAAGGTAGTCACAGAAAGTTTCCAAAATGAAAGCCACATTTGGCCACAAGAGGAAATCGGTTGTACTCCCAATCCAAGACAGTCATGACATCCAATTTCCATTCATGAAAGTAACATTCTAGCTTTTCCTAACAAAAACTTAATTGACTACTGTTACAACCCTGGTAGAGAGAGATCTTGCTTCAGAGAGATTCCCATAGAATAAGTTATCATATATATAAGGAATAAGATGTCCCTGTTCATTTTCATCCCCCTGTTACTCAATCAGCATAAGGCACGAATACATCATGATAGTGCATCAAGAAAATGGCAAGGAAAAAGTGTCAGCATATCACAATACACAGTTTTGTCAATAAAATTCCATGCATGCTACATTTTCCTTACAGAAACAAGTGATCTACTGTGACAGGTCTAGCTGTGAGAGTGCATCAGAGAGATTCCCATAAAACATTTCAGCATCCTAGGTTGGAAAAAGGTTGTTAATATTATTCACATCATTTTCCCCCTCTACAAAGCCATAATCAAACATTGCATATTTAAGATGGAAGTTCTCATAATACTCATGGGTGTCGAGATATGGCTGTACTAACAATCAAGAAAACCATGACCAAATAAAATTTTATTCAGGAAAATCTATCAGATAAGGATTGAAGAATCAGGAAAAGGAAGAAGAGAGAATGGAAGGACTGCAACAAAAAGCACGATAAATTAGGGTTTAGACCCACTGACTTCATCAGCTCCCTACTGTGGTTATAGGCAAGTGTGAGATCCAGGTACCTTCAGAATCTTGTTTTGCTGCAGCATCTCACGAGAGATGTTCAAAGGAAGGTCCTCTGAGTCAACAATGCCCTTTACAAAGCCAAGGTACTCAGGAATCAATTCCTCGCAATTGTCCATAATAAACACTCGTCGAACATAAAGCTTGATATTGTTTTGCTTCTTGCGCCCATCAAACATGTCAAAAGGAGCTCTCTTAGGCACAAAGAGCACTGACTTAAATTCCAGCTGCATAACAAGAAACAAAGGTCCTGATAGAACATTAGAAGGAGAAGGTGTTCTATTAAAATATTGCACAAAAACCTGAATAATTCCACAAGTAATAACCTCTTTTGTATGGAAACATGTACATTGTTGCTAGTCAGAACCAATGCGAGCAGAGGAATTGCAAAGATGGTGAAGCTTTGGGGTTCTTCAGTTCAACTGGGGGGGGGTAACAACCTGGCCTTCAACAGAAAAATGCTTGACAGCCAGATGCTCTTCCCAGTCATTTGTCAAGCTTTTGTAGAAGGCAGCATATTCTTCTTTGGTAATCTGGTCTGGTTGCCTCATCCAAATAGGTTTCTGCTTATTCATCACAGCCCACTCATGTGACACTTCCTTGACCTGCAAAGAAAAACAAGTTTTCAATCAGTGAGGAATGCCTCTCATGAGAATTGAGAAATCTCCATACTCACAATTAAGAGGGTCAAAACTAAGGTTCAAAAAAAGACTTCCAGATGAGACTGAAGAACCAAGAAGAACAAAAGCACAAAGGGTACACCTTGAACTAAGAACAATAAAACTAGAACTATGAACATTAGTGACAGGACTATCAACAGCAACATGTATGGTAGCAATTATCTATCACAACCAACCCACTGCCTTCATCAGTTCCCTGGAGTGGATGTAGGCCAGTGTAACCACTAGCCTGCATAGTAAGTTTCAGCTGCAAGTCGGGACTCAAGGGGAATACTCAGCCATGATAACTGGCTAGAAAATAGAGATAAAAAGCAGGTGGGGGGGATAAAAGAAGAGTATGCACATTAGGAAGAAAAAACAGAATATAACAGACCAAAGGGAAAAGAGAATTGTGGACCAAATAGGCTTCAAAAGCAATCAGTTAAAACATGACTCAAAAGGGAATCTAGATGATAGCACACAGTTGACATGAGATGTAAACTTAAGTGAACAATTTAGGTCACACCTTCTTGGTTTTCTTGGCCTTCTCCTTCGTCTCTTCATCATCAACATCTTCAATCTTTCCTTCCTCCACCTCTTTCTCTTCTGCTTTATCACCTTCCTCATCCTCATCATCAGACACCTCCTTCTCAGTTGTCTTCTCTGTCCAGAGAGAGATGGGGTAGCTGATAAACTCTGAGTGCTTCTTAACAAGATCCTTCAATTTTCTCTCCTCTAAATACTCCAGCTGATCTTCCTTGAGATGCAATATGATCTTAGTTCCCCGACCCAACTCTTCACCTGTCCAAGGCACCACTTTGATCAGCCAATTGATCTTTCCAGTGCTTTTTCCAAAACAGAACAGAAACTACTTAAAATAAACAGGTGTTAGACAATTGGTAGACATGCATATGAAAAATGTATCAATAGCTGGAGAAGAGAACAAGTCAATTGAATAATGTTTCAGTCTTCTAGGTGGCCCACAGCTCAGAATTTGACTACAACTGAAAATCATGATTGTCAGTGACAATTCAGACTGTATTGCAATGTCTTTTCATCACAGCTGTTCCAGCTCCACCAAGCATCAAAACTCTCGCATGTAACATGTAATTTTGGCTGCTCATCTAACATGATGGGGGATGACAGGTCGGATGTGCTACCAGTATCTCTCCGAACAGTGAAAGAACCACCAGCCTGGGACTCCCACACGTACTGCTCATCATCATTATGACGTGTGTGTACAACAACTTTCTCTGCAACCAGATATGCAGAGTAGAAACCAACTCCAAACTGTCCAATCATGCTTATATCAGCACCAGCTGTAAGGGCCTCCATGAAAGATTTGGTCCCAGATCGCGCAATAGTCCCAAGATTGTTCACCAGATCTGACATGAAGGAACAAAGACACATGCACATTACAGTAAATATACACATCCAATTTCACTCAATAGTGTGTGCAAGGAGACCGACATATTACCATCATCACTGCAGCCCAATGCAATGAACGATGGATAAGAATAACTATAAGAGCCAACACCAAGAGTTCTGCATCTGATCAACATGTGCAACAACAGGACAAGCATTATCAGACCAGTAACAGGGCTCTCACCAGCCTTGGTCATGCCAATTCCAGAATCAATGATGGTTATGGTATTTGAGGCCTTGTCAGGGATTATATGAATGAAGAGCTCAGGCTGTGAGTCAAGCTTGCTTTTGTCTGTAAGTCCTTCAAAACGGATCTTGTCCAAGGCCTATCACATCAACATTCACAGGTGCAACTTGAAAGATAGACTCCAAAGCACACCTCCTCTGCAAAACCGAGCCAAAAGCTCACACCAGTGATGCCATGCTGCACTCTTGCCATGCATTTTAGAAAGGATAAGAACTAACTCCTGGGAAAAGGAACTGCATTTATTAGACACGAGAGCTCCATCGGAGTCAATACGCCAACAGTTAATGTCACCAACCAGATGGAAACCCTAAAAAAAAGCAGCAGGAAAAAGAAGAGGAAAAGAAGAGATACACTGCAGAGGGGAAAAGCTTACGTCGGAGGCATTGGAAATCAGCTCTCTCAAGAAAATCTCCTTGTTGCTGTAAAATGTATTGATAATGAGACTGAGCAGTTGATTGATCTCTGCCTGGAAGGCAAATGTCTCAACCTCGCCCACCTGCTCTCCTCCATCGATAACCGCCATATTTGCCGAGTCCTACTCCAAAGCTCCAAGAGTTATGTCCTGCTCCAAATTCTTAACATGAGCGTTTTCAAGAAAACAAGCTAATGCAATACCCCGTCACAACCCTCAGATATCCTTATACAACCACAATGGCATTCCCAGAAAACCTCGGGAAATTTTCTTAAAGTGTCAATGTATGCTGAAACACCAAGAAATAAACATGCCGCTCCTAATCTAGTTCAAGACCAAAACAAACGCCAAAAAATTAAAAAAACCGATAGATTTATCTCTACTTCAAAACCGTTCAAGTCAAACCAAAACATCCACTCAAAAATAGCATTTACCAAAAACACAGAGACAGAAAAAAAAAAACAAAAAAAAACACAACTAACGTAATCCTAAACTCCTCAATGCGAGCTTCTCAAAACAAAAACCGGCCAAAAGCCGAGTAAACATAATTGAAGAAACTCCAGTTACCAAACATATGCAAAAACAAAACTGAGCAAAACACGTTAATGAAGACACAGAGAGAAAGAGAGGTCACAACTTTCAAGTTACTTGTTTCACCAAAACATTGTTCTTTTTTTAAATTTTTAACATGGCAAGGAAGCTGAGAGAGTGAGGAATGCGATTATTATACTCACAGGAGACGAAGAGCGCAGAGAGAGGAGCTTGATACAGCCAAGAGCAGGTGAGCCGCAAGACAAAAAGACGAAGAGAGAATCGGAGGCGCGCTTTCCCTCTCTTTCATCGTCCCGCGCGCCCTAGGTTTGGATACGTTAACCGTCTTCTGGCCGTCCGATGAACCAGTGCTGCAAAGGCGGTAAGATCGACGGTGCCCAGAAGATGAGGAGGGCTCACAAATGCACGTGAGAATGGCGGGGAGATTCGTCCGTACTTCTTGTCACTTCGTTTGGGACGTGAAACCGACTTTTTAAGGGGAAAAACTGTTTCAACGGATTTAATCTCATTTAAAGACTTTCATAATTGTTTTTTTTTAATTTATATAATGGGGTTTTTTCTCTTTTAAAAAAATAGGTAATTAAACTTCAGTAATAATTTAAAAATGTGAACTTGTTACCTAACTACATAATTTCTCCTTCCAAATTTAGTTTTTATAATTTAGTTGAATTTTCAATCACAAAAATTACTCATAATAACCTACCCCCAAAAAATTATTAGTGTATTTGGAGGTAAAGCTTATTATAGAGCCTAAAAACCCATCGGTTTTTTTTTTTTGAAATTATTACATTTTCCATGATCTATTATGCTATTGTCATATGAGTAATGAAAATTTATTTAGAGTGTATAACTTATCATAATAATTATGATGATTTTCATCAACATGTCAGCTTCATATTTTCCACAAAAAATTTGTTTCACTATTTTGAGGATTATTTAATAACGAAACTAACCTTAGGGTAAGAAGGTATTTTAGCAAAGCTCGGCCAATTGGGATTTAACCTACACAACAAAATTCAATATATCTCCCACAAATTCAAGTAGATATTCCTTTCCTTCTACTATTTGGTGATGACACAAATTCAATACATTTCAACCTTCAAAACGCATCACAAATGTCTCAATGTCACTCCAATATCTCCATCATACCATTGGAATTGATCATCAACATCAACTACCTCTTTATTCATAGACAACCCAAACCCCCTTGGATGGTGGGAAGAGCAACCTTGACCTTGAGTGAATGATGAACAACAAGCAACTAACCATGTAATGTCTCTATAGTCTCTACCTTGGCATGCATGGATGTTGTTGTTGTTATTGTCATGTTAGGCGAGGTTTGTAGTAGTGTTGGCCGGTTATTAGAATTTTTCATGAATATTCATCGGTTATCGATCTTTGTATATACCCCCCCCCTTACTTGATGTATACCCACTTGCTTGATGAGGGTGAAATTTTCAAATAATTTCTTTTTATAACCTTTAGTTTTTTCCTGAAAAATATCAATTTCTTTGAAAATTTGAAAATAATTGAAATTGATGGTTTTTTTTAATATAATAAACCCCCTTTATAATCATGCCCTTGGTGACCATTTTATTTTTTTTGGTGACATTAATGAATTGTGATTTAAACATGTATAGTCGCATTCCATATAAATCCTTACAAGATTATGATTATAGGCAAAGAAAAACTTTGCAAAATAGCTTTTTTAATGCTAGAATAAAGGTGTCAATTGTTTAAATTTCTTATATGGGTTATTTTAAACTATATTATGCATTATTAGACTTGAAGAAGGTTGCGATGTTTGCCTATTTCGATGTGATAATTTACATTAAATTTGAGCTCTTTGACTATTAACTTGTGTATTTTGTCAAATAGATTTTTTTAATATATATTTTTTATTTTTTTAACAAGATTACATATCTTTTGTTTGTTTGCACTAAAAAGATGTTATTTTTTCTTTTCTCCTCAACTAGATTCATTGTTGTTAGTATGCACAATTTGAACACAAAATACCACTAACATTGCCAAAAGGAATTAAAATTAACAAAACCCTAATATTTGCCCTAAATTCTCCCATTATAATCATATTTATAAAAAACTTTGCAAATATTTTGTGTTATTAATGAATGTGATAATGACTTTAAAAAATGGTATTTCTTACTAAAATGGATGGTTACTATAAAATGTGTGACACAAACAAGAATGTGATTAAAATGGGGGTGATTAATACCAACTTATTGTAAAAAACTAGAAGCAATAGTTCTTTTATTTTTAAATTATTTGAGAACTAGACCAATGGTTATTAAAAAAATCAAATAACTATTCAACATTTAAAATTCATGGCTGACCTTTAACAATTCTTGAATGCAATGATAACTTTTTGTCCAATGGTTATAATTGACAATTTGATATGTTTATCAAAATTTAAGACAACCAAACAAACTTCAAACTTTTATGGACCATTATTCCATGAAGCTTCAATTTAAACAACAATTTATGATTATCATATTGATCATGTTTGAACAAATATGCTCATTCAACAATGTATATCAAAAATTGTTGACACATATTAAATTGACCATAAGCCAATATATTTTACATATAAACTCCCAAATTATGTCCCATAATATCATCACATAAATAAAAAATAACCATTCCTCTAAAAATCATTATCAAAAATGACCAAAATCAAATAATGGTGAAAGGGTTAATGTTGAAGGTTTCTATATTATTACTACACAAAATGGTTTTTTTTATGTTTACATTGAATGTTACTACAATATATTTAGCTCCCAAAAAGACGAATGTTTCATCTGATGTGAAATGTTTTGACATTGTAATCAAAAAATGATCATTTGTGTACAAAAGTCATGACCTTTTATTGAAAGAATATAAAATACAATTTGGGAATGAATACATCTCAATGTGTGGTTCTTTGCAAACAACACATTTCTATGGCAACACTTGGATCAATTTGAAAAAAATTATTTGTAATGGTTGAAAAAAAAAATTTTAAAAAAATTCATGTCAAACCATGATTATACACACTAGTAGGGTCAAAAGTCAAACAATCAAGTGTCAATCCTTGGGTCTGGTGTATAGTACATGTTGTAGCCAATTGAATTGGAAATTGTGTTCTTGTTATAACATGGGAAGAAGATGAACCAATTTGAATGTCTTTTGATATGGGTTCTATTGGTGTCCATGTACGATGTATTTCATTTACATACACATGTGCATTATTGGATGTTGTGAACTGACCACATTTCAAACTATTAAATAATATCCATTTTTTTGTGAATTAAGTAATGTAATTAAGCCTTGAAATATTCCATTTGCACCTATTACTAGACAATCTTGTATTACATAATTACCAATGCAAAGTTCAATCAATATGGTTTTTTTACCCAAAAATTTATGAATGCAAGTTGGATGTGAAGTTTGCATCTTTTTGCAATTGAAATTATTGAAGACATGTATCATGATGTTTGTTTTATATTGTGTATACATCTCCATCAATTCAAAAGAAAACTAATTCATTATGTTTTAGTATCACTTCATTTGTATAAAATAAATATGAAAATTTTGGATCATTTGGTGGTGTATGGAACCATTGATTAATCAAGGTATGCACAATAATTTGTGATTGTGTAGTAATTCAAAAACAATTTACAATGTTAATGACTTGTTCATCACTTTGGTGCATCACTTGTTTCAATACACTTGATTTTTTCCATTCAAAAGTTTGGAGCTAAACTATCAATATTATTTATATTATTTATGAAAAATCTTGTATCACAATTGGTTGAACTTGATAAAAAATTCAATGATAATGATATCTAGATTTCAAAAGAATTTTGCACAAATGCATTTAATTGATCGTGATCAAAGGTCAATAAATTTTAACATCTTTTTATTTATTGATGACATTTCATCTAACACTATCAATTACAATCAATCCATTTTTAAACCAAATTGTCTAATCATTACAAACCCAAAGATGGTAAGTTTTTATAATAAAAAGGTATAGAAAGACTTGAATTGGTTGTGGCTCATCAATGTTAAATGTTCTTTTTTAATGTATGCCATGAAAGAAATGTTTTTTTGAAAGATTTGATTGAAGGTGTGTCTTGTAAATATGTGATAAACCTTGAATTAATGTGAAAGTTTTCCTTATTCCAACACCTCCAGTAATGAACAAATTGATTAATTCATCTTGATTTTGTTTTCTCCCATACTTGACATTCATTATTCAATTTTAAAAATAATGAATAAAATTATTTGGTAGACACAATTTGATCATTTGCATGAATATTATTTGAATCATGAATAGTGGAATCACCTTTGCATGGCTTCACAACATATATACTCACATAATTAATATTATACAATTCCACTCATGACCTATGATTAATAATAATTTGTGGTGGAGGTCCAATGCTTACATTAGGAAATTTATTGATCCATATGTTTGTGTAATTTCTTGTTGTTAATTCAAAGGCTTATGATTCTATGTTACCCAATTGAAATTTGATTATATGTGCATTGTTCTCACTAAAATTGCATGTAATTTTTTTTCACAAAATTGATTTGTATTTCATCCTTCATGTCATGTGGAATAATATTATTTTCATCATTAAAAGAAGGAACACACAATAATAATCATCTTTTATAGTAAATTTCTAAGTCATAATGCTCATTATAATGAACATAACATATTATATGAAATTTTCTTCTTTTTTTTGGATATTCATTGTGCAGCATCTACAACAAATTGAATGAAAAACATGTTAGATAAATAGCTAGACCCTTTCACATATTTATCAACGATGGCCTAGGGTGCATAATCTTATATATAAATTCACTATGTCTTCCCGTCCGTCCGTCCGTGACGTGACGTTCTGCTGCAGAACGCTACCCCATTCCAATTCCAAGTTCCAACCTTCGCCCGAGACGTTCTGCTGTAGAACGCTACCCCATTCCAAGTTCCAAGTTCCAACCTTCGCTCGAACCGTCTGTCTGTCAGTCAAGGTCCCCAGAAAGGTCCCCAGTGGGCGGTTGCTTTTTTTTGAGGAGGTATTCAACAAGAAGAAGAGTTGCTACTTGATTGCTGGTGATGTGCACTTGTTATAGGACTTGGAAGAATCCAAACGTTTCTCACAAGAAGAAGAAGACGAAGAAAAAAGAGAAGGAAAATGAAAGTATGTGTATTTTTTCTCACAAAATGTGTGTGTGTTTTGTGTTTTGCAAATGTGCGAACAGTGTTGATGGATGATAGTCTCTTCACAAAAGCAGCAGAAGAAGCTTTCCCAGAATACAATGTCAAGCACATGATTCCTGTTGAGCTTCTTGATCACAGCGGCAAGGTTTTTT
>Ga0116231_10005468_pt1 | contig 24986 bp, 18 predicted proteins | sample S1TSphgellanicum_2_FD_89695 | JGI IMG/M metagenome (GOLD analysis project Ga0116231, IMG submission 89695) | Host-associated microbial communities from peat moss isolated from Minnesota, USA - S1T2_Fd - Sphagnum magellanicum MG | ecosystem: Host-associated > Plants > Peat moss > Unclassified... | reverse complement strand
TGTTTAAGATTTGTTATTTTCATATTTTGAATGTTGCCAAATTTGGCTAAATACACTTATGGATATGATCACCACTTGAGTAACATCACAAAATTGAAAAAAAAAAAACCTTGGGTGGCCATAGATGGAACATTAACAAGGGGGCATTTATATATATATATTTCAAATTTTGTGATTTGGAAAGTTTGGCAAAAGTTTCAAAAGATAGCAAAATTAATCAAATTTACACTTAAAAATATAAATTTCCCAAAGTTTTCCTTCCCATTTCTTTTGTCCAAAACACAACAAAATTTGTCTCAATTGAAATCAGTGAACACAATATTACACTTTCCTTTATCTAAATATTAAACAAAATAAATAATTAAAAAAAAAAAAACTCTTTATTTCTACTCAGTGCTGGACCAGTGTTTAAATTTTATTTTTAAAAATCAATTTTGTGATGTTGCTCAAGTGGTGATAGTCCACAGGTATGTATTTAGCCAAATTTGGCGATATTCCAAAATATGAAAGTATAAAAACTGAAACACCCTTGCATATTGTTTGCTGCAATTGTGGCAATTTTTTTGGATTTTTTTGGTTTTTGAAAGAAAGGAATTTATGACAGAATATTCTTTTTGGAAGACATTTTTCACAAAATGGCGAAAATGCGTCACCCCAAAAAAATTAAAATCACTGGCTGCCACTCGCCATGCGTTTTATCCACAATGAAAAAGTGCAAGCTTTTTTTGAATAAAGACTCTAGTTTCTCGCCAATTTGGCGAAATAGACCCTGTGACATGGAAAATCGCACACCTGCGCGAAAACAGAGAAAAGAAATGCAACAAAATTAATAGGTAGCGAGTAGCGATCACAGTTGAAGAATCGCCATAAACGGCGATCGTTGCTTAAAGTATTAAAAAATTGTCCAAAATTCGAGCCAAAAAAATAAAAAATAAAAAATTCAAACACATATACACAGACACAGAAGAGTTTGCTGCTGTTTGTGTGCAAAGAGAAGAGCAGAAGACGAAGGGTCTTCTGTTGTTGATGTTCTTGTTGCTTCTTGTGTTGTTGCTGCTGCCATCTTCGCCATAGCTGCAGCCGCAGCAGCAGCCATGGCAGTGGGAGCCGTGCTCGCTTACAGCCCATTTCCTCACATTCTCAAAACTGGCAAACAATCAAACCCTAACCCTAACCCTAACCCTCTCTCTCTGTCTCTCTCTTGCTATTTCTCTTTGTTTCTGTTTGTGGGTGGTTTTATGTCAAGATCAAAATTCCTTCCACGTTGGTTTTTTTCACATAGGTAGGAGGTTGAGCTTCTAATTTTCTTTGCAAAAGCAACCCCGAGAAAAAAGAAAGAGAGGAAAAGAAGAAAAGAAGAAAATAAGAAGGGCATTGAATGGAAAAGTTCAGCTTAGAAGTTCTTCAGCGTCTCATAAGTGGAGTCCTTTGTTTGCTTGTTTTTGTGCAACAGATACAGGATGGAATAGAAGAAGTCAGTCTGTAGGAATGGGAACTCATGACATTTGTAGAGGAAGAGAATGCAATATCCAAGTTGCAATAAAAGTGATCAGGAGGAGAGCTGCAGCAGGGAGGAGCTCTTGCTGCTGCTATACAAAGCGTTCATATCATGGAGGGAAAGGAATTTGTGACAGAACTAGGGTCCTCACAGTGCACTTTTGTTGCAGTAGCCAAATCACAAGCTGTTGTACAATAGGAAACCTTAAACCTCAAACCCTAGTTGGTGTCCAACAATACCATGGGGTGGTGGAGCAGTATGGAGCAATCTGTTGTCGTCCTCAACCAGGAAGAATGGTTCGTGCAAGAGGTGAAAAAAAAACTAGGTTTCCAAGGTGTAGTAGGGGTCAAAAACACCCGCAGGGGGCCACTGACAATTCTGGGGTGGGAGGAGGAGGAGGAGATTTGAGGAATACGAAGAAGGTTGGGAAGAATTGTGATGAGATTTCATCATCACTGGAGGAGCAGGAGCATCATCATCATCATCTTGTTGAAGAGCAGGCAGACATTTCATCATCATCATGCAGCCTTATGGATGACTCTACAGTTTTAGCCTTGAAGTCAGTGAACTTGGAGTTTGACATCAACAACGAGGATAATGAATGGTCAACAAGTTCAGATATTGGATGGTGGGAGAGGATCCCTAGACGGTACATTATTGTTGTGCTTTGCTTCTCCGCATTCCTGATTTGTAATATGGATCGGGTGTGTAAGCTCAGTAACTCCCACTCTTGCTGCTGCTTCCCCCCACCCCCTCCCGTTCCCTTTATGCCAGTTAGTTTTGTAGGAACTCCGTGTTCATTCAGTATTGGAATCACTGTGCAGTTCTAGAGCCCCATTTTGGGACATGGGTGCATCTTTTGTGCTCACCACCCACCCTATTTGCATCACCTCGATGATTTCAGATCCCCCTCAGGAAGTGCTAGCCTCTGTTCAAAGAGATGATGAGGGCTGATGTGTATCATCAATTTGAGGAATGAACCAAACCGTGCTGCACGGTTTTTGGGCTCAGGTGAATATGAGCATTGCAATCCTACCCATGTCAGCTGAGTTTCAATGGAGTCCCACTATAGTAGGGCTGGTACAGTCTTCCTTTTTCTGGGGATATCTTCTCACTCAGGTCAGCCTTCTATATCCTTTTCTTGCTTAGGCCTTTTGTTTCTTTGAACTTGTATATCTTCTGTTGTTGATCATTCATCTTTCACTTTGCAACTGAAGTGATGTGCTTCTATATAATCTCAATATGAAAATGGAGGTTGCAGATTGCAGGAGGTATATGGGCAGACAGCATTGGGGGAAAGCAAGTGCTAGGGTTTGGAGTCATATGGTGGTCTATTGCCACTATAGCCACCCCGATTGCAGCTCAAATTGGGCTGCCTGCCCTCCTGTTTGTCCGTGCATGTATGGGGGTTGGGGAGGTCAGTAACCCTACAATGGAACTGTCCATTATCTGTAGTGTGGAGAACTTACTCACTCATGCCAGTCACATCATGTTCAAGTCAAATGTTCTTGATCCTGTCATGACATAATTCTAGGATTGCAGATTAAAAGTGATGTTTGGTGGTGCAATGACAGGGAGTGGCAATGCCGGCAATGAATAATTTGCTGTCACGTTGGGTGCCGGTGGAAGAGCGGAGCCGCTCATTAGCTTTAGTGTACAGTGGAATGTACTTAGGATCAGTGACCGGGCTTGCGTTCTCCCCGGGTCTGATCCACAAGTTCAGCTGGTCCTCAGTCTTTTTTTCATTTGGTTCTCTCGGGGCCCTTTGGTTTGCTTCATGGCAAAAATTTGTAAAATCTTTGTCCCTCCTCCAAGTTTCTTCAGTGTTGGTACTGTTGATTTTTGGGTCAGCAGAACCTGCGAAAGTGAACTTCTGTTTGAAGCCATACTTCTTTGTTAGTGTGTTGATGATGCGAATTTTTCCATCTTGATGAAAGTGTGTCTTGTGTGGACAGGCGTATAGCTCACCGGCAGAAGACCCCCACATCACAGAAGCAGAAAAGAAATTGATACTGGGGGGGAGAGAACCTGAGGTGCCTGTTGAGAACATCCCTTGGGGCCTACTTCTATCAAAAGCTCCTGTTTGGGCATTGATCATCTGCCACTTCTGCCACAACTGGGGCACTTTCATCCTCCTTACATGGATGCCCACATATTATAATCAGGTTTTTCCCCTCCCATTCTATTTCTTGTAAGGACCGAGGTTTTTGGCAAGCACAAGCATATATATGCCTTATATATAGTGGGAAATTGGCCTCACAAAAGTTGTACGCCAAGTGGAACTGGTAGCTCCTGAAGTTATGTTCTTTGACCATAGGACTGGTATGGAAATTGGAAGAGTTGATAGGCAGAGGTGATGGGTCTCCGGAGCTAGCTTATATAGAGTGACCATTTGCCTTTTAGGGTTTAGGGTTTAGGGGTTAAGCAAGCAAGGGTGGTGTTTTGGCAGGTGTTGGGCTTCAATCTGATGGAATCGGGCATGTTTTCAGTCCTGCCTTGGCTCACGATGGCAATTTCAGCCAACCTAGGGGGTTGGATTGCTGATACTCTTGTTAGTCGTGGTGTGTCTGTAACTGTTGTGCGCAAGGTATGTTTTCTGTCATGCTGATTGACAGCCAACACTGCTAATCCAAACTTCACCCATTGAACTGCTCAGTATTTGCAGGACTATGCAATTCTTGTCTCCTCACCACATAGCTCTCAGAGTTGTGCCCAGGGTTTAGGGTTTAAGGAACTTCACACTTTTTCATTTTCTGGATTTAGGATGCATTGGATGGACATACTAACATTAAAAATAGAACTTACCAACTCATGCTCTTGTTACTCCTGTTGGAGGTTCTCTCATGAGCTCTTTGTTTGCATGTGATTCTCATTTCCAGATCATGCAAAGCATTGGATTCTTGGGTCCTGCTTTTTTCCTCACTCAACTCACCCACATTCAATCGCCTCCCCTTGCTGTCTTGTGCATGATGTGCTCACAAGTACTGTCTCTGTCCCTTTTGTAGTGGGTTGTAATCTAAGCTTGAAATAGCTTATTTCATTTTAGAGTTCAAAGTTGTCAAACCTCATTTCTTTCAGGGCTCAAGGCTTGTCTTGAGGTTGTTCTTCTATTCCACTACATGAAAGGCATTAGCGCTGTTTGTCTTTTGTTTCCTTCTCCATTTACTTTTGTGCATGTACCTTTGGATATGGGTCTTTGACCATGGTGTGTCATAGTTACATCTTTCCAGTTCATTACACATAATTTTCTTTGTTGTACTATGCAGGGAAGTGATGCCTTTTCACAGTCAGGCTTGTATTCTAATCATCAAGATATTGGACCACGATACTCTGTACGTTATTCTTCCTGCTTATTATCTTCTTGTGGCCTAATACTTGTATGTTGTCCTTCTAGTGCTGGAGGATTCTCTTTCAAAAACTAATGTCACTGCATGGAGACCTTATGTGGATGAACATTTATAGCTTCTCTCTTGTGCTAGATAAAATAAAAGTAAGTTGAACAATAAGTTGCAGCTCTGATCTCTACTCGCCGAGCTTTGATCTCCAGAAGACAACTGAAGGTGGCTTTTGTCTGTGAGCACAGGGTGTGTTGCTGGGGATGTCAAACACAGCAGGTGTGCTCGCGGGTGTATTTGGAACTGCAGCAACTGGTTATATTTTACAGAATGGTTAGTGTTGTATCTCTAGTGTTCTTGTTGGTGTTAGCTTCATGCCTGAGCTTTGTTCTGGTGTTGGGTGGTTCTTGACTTTTATGAAGGACTTCTGGTTCTGGTTCCACAAAAAATGGAATGAGAACTGGAATTTCTGTGGAACTGGAATTCTGGTTCTGGGTTCAGTTCTTGAAGAAAATTAATTTGGGTTCCAGTTCTGGTTCTGCAAATCAGACCTGATTTGGAACTGGGGGTTAACTGTGGGTTAACCTTTGGTTAGAACCCAGTTCCAGTCTTACTTTTGACCAATTTTTTTTTTCAAAAATTCTGGTTCTGGGTCTGGTTCTAGACCTAGTTCTGGTTCCAGAACCAGCTCCAAAATCAGACCCAGTTCTGGCCGGTAGTTCTAACCAGCCAAACCGGGTAACTGCCCATCAATGGTTTGTTCATGGGTGCCTCAATGCAGTCTTGCTTCTTTCAATTTCAGTTGTGCATTTCTAACTTGCAATTGTTAAAGAGGTGTTGCAATCTGGAAACTGGTAGTATATAGTATAAGCATGGGGTGATTGCCGATGTAGTTGAATTAACTGCAGGTGGATGGTTTTTGCAGGATCCTGGGATGATGTGTTCAAGGTGTCTGTGGGCCTTTACATCTTTGGCACTGTCATCTGGAATGTATTCTCTTCAGGTGAAAAGATTTTTGACTAACTAATTATTTTACTTAACACCCATTACTATGGATCTGGGAATGCATTTAAATTTGTGGGAGCCATGCAAAAGAGGCCAATTGGATGCCACCTCAATCCCCAGGTGAAACTATAGTTGCGTTGCTTCCACTTTGTGCTGTGGCAACAGCATGTGCTGTGCTATTTGATGATTATTTTGGAGGCAGAATTTTCTAGATTCACTGATTAGCAATTAATCTTAAGACATTTGCAATACATGTATTTTGCTCTTGCACATAATTGGATACCTATTGATTGTAATCTAGTCAATGAGGTGGATTAGAACTGTACACAGGAAACAAAGAGGGGACCAAACTAATTTTCTTGCCTAAATTCGTCCTCACAGGAGTTTCAACCCTACTTTTGCATTTGCCTTACCTGCACCTTTGCTGCTGCTTATTTCTTCATTGAATCAAGTCCTGTCAAATAAAATCTTACAAATCTTGTGACCTGATGCTTGATTTCATAGAATGGTACTGAATTTCACTCCCTTTCTAGATACACTCAAATTGGAGATGAAACAGAGGTTTGAGGTGTAAACTAGGGCCCAAAGACAGGGTTTAGAGTTTAGGGTTTAGGGACATTTGTGGATAAATGTCCCTATCTTTGGGCCCTAATTTGACCCTTAAATCTCTGTTTCATGAAAACTAACTTTATGGATAGTTTTGTGGTTTATAGTTATCCGTCATTTGGCTGCTTCTAGTGTGATCATTGGGTGGTAGAATTTTTTTTCTGATTTGTCTTATGCAATTCCTACTTAGGGGACTTGTAGTTCTATCAAAAGCATGTTACTTGAATCTTCATGTTTGATGTGATCAGATCTTATGATTCACCTTCTATTGTGCACAAATGTTTTGTAATTTCTTACTCCTTTGCACAAGAAAGATAAGTTATGACATTAGTGGAAATCCTTTCCTTCATGTAGGAGACTTCTCCTTTGTTGTCATGATTGGAAATATTCAAATTTGGATTAGAGGGCTATTTTTTAACATGAAATTGTGTTTCCATGCTATTTCATGGGAAAACCTTGGATGTTTATGTATGCGAAAAAGGTTGCATCATCAAACAATGCCTCACAAAGGTCAATACCCCGATCTTGTTTGGATGTTATTTAGGATCTTCAATGTTTTGACCTTTATTGGTTTAACCAATTGAAAGGTTAGAGGTTTTAAGGATACTCAACAAGAATTCCATGTAGGTTGTTGTCATGTTCTTTACTCAAGAGTTACCATCAACTTGCACATTATATCAAAATACAATCTACAATATTGAGATCTTTGTATAAATTACTATAGTTTGTGTTGGTGAAGGTGATTTTGGATTCCCTTCGTCTTTTCCCTTGTCCACATTAATGCTTTAATGATTTCGAGATGATAGTTGGGAACTATTGGGAATAGTTGGGTTGTTGTGACATGTGGTCGGTGTGTTTTTAGTGCTTTACATATACTATAAGGAGCCATTTGGTTCTCAATTGTTAAGGGCCATTTAATTCCTCATTTTTCTCACACCCCAATATTTTGGCATCAGATATCATTTATTTATTCCAATACTTTACAAGTTTGTTGGGTAACTTTTGGGTCCAAGATATTTTTTAAAGATCACGTAGTGGTGTACACAATGTCACCAAACCACATTATTTATATTGGATGACAAGGTACATTGCTTGTATTTGAACTTTAATTATTATCAAAGTTGCATTTTGGATAGTTGTGTTTTGATAGCTTGAGATCTAGTATCTAAATTCTTGATTATTTTTTCCCATTCCTTAATTTGGTTCCTTTTAATATAAGTTCCTTCTCATTTTAATGATGAAACCCATGAACTTATTTCACAATTAGTTTTTGTTCCATTTTCAAACGGAAAATTCAAATGTCAAAACATGTAACAAATTTAAAGCATTATGCTAGAGCACTTAGAATATAGACCATATTTATCATCCTCTTTTAATGTGTCATTTGATCTTCATCAAGCTAACTTTTCATTTATGCATTTGATCTAATGGAACTATGTACAAGGCTTTTGCAATCGTTCTTTGGTTTGTTTGCCCTTGGCAAATTCATCCTACAATGCTTTGAATTTGATGTGACCTTATTCACCAATCAATAAGTGGGTTATTTCGATGGCTTTTCATCTTTTTTAGGTTTGTTTGTCCTTGGATATTTATTTGACAATGCTTTGAATTCGACTTGGCCTTGTTCACCATTGAGTAAGTGGGTTTACCTCAATACAATGCAATCAACTTATTCATGTCATTGGGGTAGAGTTATTTGATTGTGTGATGGAAGGTGAGACTATTTGTTCTCCGTGATGCACTCCGTAATGTCTTGCTCTTTATTCTTCTTCAACAAGTTAGTTCCCAATGGTATCTATCATGTGACTACACATATGCTTCCATCAAATCCCATCTTGAAGCTTTCTTAGATGCAAGAAATTGGTAGTGTTGATGTGTTTCGGGATGAGAATGCCACATTTTGGGCAAAACATAGTGATAATTGGAATGAGGTATCACATATCTAAATCTACAAAATTTGATCCTCTCTTTGGTTCTTCATTGCAGTGGAAAGTATTAACATATCTAATTTACAAATTTGATCTTCTCTTTGGTTCTTCATTTATGCAATGAAAAAGGGCAAGGGGTCTCAAGCAGGTGTGAATGCAATGGGTGGGCATGAAAACCCACCTACATTACAGATAAAACTTATTTTAATTGCAATTTGCACAACTAGGAAGTAAGATCCTTTGGTAGTGCAAATTGTAGCATTTTCTATACACTATTACAAACAAAGGTTTAAGTTAATTTCAAAGATTTTGTGAAACTTTGTTTTAGATATATTGTAATTCGTACTCACAAAGTATAAAGACATGATCCTTGTGAAGCTTGGGTTTCTATGTTTGGTGCAAATTCATTGTGTACTCACTTCTCCTTGGTAGTTGTTGAAAATGTTCTTGGGTATGGAAAATCCTCTTAATTCTCTTCATCAATTTCAAACCCCAACAATTTGTTCTATGTCCAAGTTTATATCTACCCGCCTCATGAAATTGGAGCTCATTCCCTTGAGTCTTAATCAATATTGAGACACATATAAAGAGTGTTTTCATGACAACCCACCACCTTGTGCAGTCTAATACATAGCCAAAAGCTCAACCTTTCCTCCCGAGGCCAGGATTTCTCAAAACCACAATTGTCTAACAAACAGCCAGCTTACAATTTTCTGGTTTTTTTCTTTTTTTTGGTGCAAAGTTGCAATAACGGTTGGGGATCAATGTGTTGCATGCATCTAGCTGCTGCAATATATCCACTTCACTTTGTTGGTGCCATCATGCTAGAACCTACTGCGTAAATTAATATGGTGAACTCCAAAAACAATTCCTCCCAATGTGCCAATTTTTTTCAAAGAAAAGAAGCCTTTGTACTTGTTGCAAGGACTCTATTTTCTTTGCACCAGGATGCAAAATTTCACCAAAAACAGAAACACTGCCCCAAGCTGCAGCAAAAGGAGCCATTTGATAGTCCCTCAATTGAAGCTGTAGATTTTATTTCTGATGGAACAATAAGTAGCAGAGACCCATGATTACTGGGAGCTGCTGCAGCTTTCAGTTATGTTAGAACTAGCTAGCTAGCTAGCTAGCTGGGCAAATCTTAGAAAACCCACCAAAAAAAAAAAAAAAACCCTAACTGGAGAACTGCAGCCAAAAGCAAGAAAGAGCTGAGAATTAGGAGGTCTGAGAAAGAAAGAAAGAGTGGAGATTGGAGATTAAGGAGAGCTGAGAAAGAAAGAAAGAAAGAAAGAGTGGAGAATGGAGATTGTGAGTGTAAGCAAGAGAGCCTACTATATTTTCCATCACATGGGTTGACCATCCTAGGGTTCCCTGGATGATCTTCCAAACTCCCACAGATTAAGACTAAATCAGAGCTAGACATGAGCAGCAGCAGCAGCTGGATGGAAGAAGAAAAGAAATAGTAATTGCAACAGTAATCAAAAAACATAAATAGATCTCTAACTTTCAATGGTTATGGCTAACATATCCGGTGCCCTGTTTTTGGCTTGTTTTTTCTTTTGGGGTTTGGACCCAGAGCTGCATGATCTGGAGCTTGCAGACCAGATCATGGTGATGAGCAGCAGCATCAACAGCAACTAGAGGACATTGATTGCAAGCTTCATACCGGCTGCGCAATGGCCAGGGATGGTGCAAATGAAGTAATGCATCCCTGTTTGTCCCAGAGGAAACACTGTAGTTCCACTGGTGTCTGGTAGCTGACTGGTGGAGCATTCGGAGTACTCGGGGTAGCTCACTTTCACCACATCATGTGCTTCAGCGTTGTACACAAACTCTGATCATCAACAACAACAACCAAACAAGAAGCACAAGATCAAAACACATGAACAGTAAAACCCAAAACACACAGCAAAAAGAAAAAGAAAAAGAACAGAAGTTCCTGATGACCAGCAGCAGCTGATGCAGCATGAAAACAATACATCATGAGAAAGTCTTGGACTCACCGATGCTATCACCCACAACATAATTGTTGCCCCTGTTCCAGTTAGAGAAGTAGTTCTGGTAATTGGGATAGTTCCAGTTGAGTATGTACTTGGTTGCTGCAACAGCTTGCAGCTGCCCCAGTAGTGCCACCAGTAGCAGCAGCAATGCCACTGTGAGGAGTGATCCCGGCCTCCTCTTCATGCTGCTGCTGCTGCTCCTCCTCATACCTGCTGAGGCAACCATATAGCCTGCTGCCTGATCAGCTGCTTCTGCACTCACTCACTCACTAACTATAGCTGCTTACGATCCAAAATCAGACACAACAAGCTCAACTACAAAACAAGCTGAGATCTAGCTTGAGCTATAACTTCCTGCAATCTATGGTGCAAATACAAAAAAAAAGGATTTGATTGAAAGCTGTGATGAATGCTACTGAGTATGGCAGATCATGGGACAGACAAAACTATTTAAGCACTTCAGAGATGGTTGGTGGTGGCAGGCCGAAAGCTGCTGATCAGTGGGGGCACTATTAGGGGGCCCGGGGGAAGAAGGGGAGTAGCTGGTGATCACTGCTGCTGTCGGCCCAGCTGCAGCTGAGAGAGAAAGTGTGGAAGACGGAGAGAGACACACACACACACACACACACAAAGCTCTCTCTGAGAGAGAGAGAGAGAGAGAGAGAGAGAGAGAGAGAGAGAGAGAGAGATGGTGAGGGTCCACTAGAGAGTGGTTGAAGGAGCTTTGGAGAATCAAATCTGCAAAGGGGACAATGAAGTGCTCAAAGCTGCAAATGAATCATCATCACTGGTTTTCTGCATCACACAGCTTCTGACACACACCCAACAGACAGGAAACAAAAAAAAAGCCAAAAAAGAAAAGTAACAACAACAACAACACTCAAACATCATCTGATCTTCAGCTTCTGACACCAGCTCACCAACTTCTTACCAAGCTACTACTAGTACTTACAACAAACAAAGGATGGTAAGAAGCAAATGCAGCACACTTTTGCAGTAGCTATAGATCTCTCTGCTGCCTGCCTGCCTGCCTGCCTGCTGCTAGCTCCACTAGTGCTCTTGCAAAACAGTTCTAGTTGATCCCATGACACTATGTATCTATCACACTAATACTACTGTTTGCAGTGCTACTACTACACACATGAGCACAGCTTTTGCAGCTGCTTATACAAATGATCCTGAACTGGGCATCAAAGACTAGCTATCCTTGCTGCACAGTTTTTTTTTTTGCCTGCATCTCTAGTGTTGTACACATCTTCCTTCAACTGCTATCTATCAATTAGCTGCAACTGATCTGCTGCAACAAACTTTGGGCAGCTGTTCTGTTCTGTTCTGTTCTGCCTGCACAAATCTTCAGCTAATCAAAACTCTTAACCAATTTTGTGCATATAGAAACACAAGTGTGCTCTTCTTCTTCTTCTTCTTCTTCTTCAGTATATTTAACACATGATTGAGAATAGGGTTCTTATTTAAATTAAAAAAAAATTTCAAAAAAAATTTAATCAATTTTATGATGTGGCTAGTAGCCACAAGTGGTGATCATCCACAACAATAATTAGCCAAATTTTCCTCAAATTTGGCACAAGTTTTTCAAAAAAAATTCCTTCAAATCTGGCAAATTTGGCACAAGTTTTTCACAAAAATTCCTTTTAATGAGTTGCACTGGATTTCTTTTTTTTTGGGGGCCATCTTTTGCCATGTATCTTTTCTGCTCAATTTCTCAGTGATGTTTATTGAAAGCACATGTTTGTTACACTACAACAGTCTGACATTAAACTTGACATTAGTGTCAAATTGTGATCATATGAGTCACAAACTTAGTAATGTGAAATCACAATATTAAATATATAATGAACAAATTATTATCATATGTATCACAAAATTAATCTCATATTTGAAATATTAGTGTAATATTTGTCACAATATGTAATGAATGAAATCACAATGTTTACGTCACATTTGTGTCATTAGTCAAGTCTTACTGGAAAAAGCATGTTTTGGAAAAAAAGCATGTTTTTAGAAAAAAAGCATGTTTTGTCATAGTGAAATGCACCAATTACATGCGGGAACTCTTCATCATTGTCCAAACTTTTTCATCCTTGGGTATTATTCAATATGAGTCTTATGGGCTAATCTTGTGACTCTCTGTATCAACATCATCATCATCACGGGTGCCTTTTTTTTCTTCCCCAATATTGTGAAGTAGGTGGGCTAGCTATCATCATCATAGACAAGAGGAATGAGCCAAATTTGGCCAGAGCTCAAGTCACCAAAGTAGAAATTTTTAAAGCTTTTTTTTCTGGCAACCTCCAAGAACTCATTGTCTAAATATGACAACTTCTGACCTTCTTTTGGTCTCAAAATATGATGGCGAGTTTGGCACTTTTTTTTCCCAAACAAACCCTTTGTACAAACACTTTCTTGGCTTTCCACTGGAGTTTTTTTTTGTCACTACTGTGCGACAATTCCAAGAAGAAGAAGGAAAAAAAAAAACACTCCTCATCATCACACACTACAATAGAATGTCGTTTTTTCTTATTAGTAGTAGTAGTAGTAGTAGTAGTAGGCCTTGGCTCATGACACAAGTGTGATATAAACTTTGTTTTAGGTGAGATAGAAGTAATGTGAGCTTTGGGTGGTACTAGGGTTAATAGCCCAAGTACCCTAGCAGTTCCAATACTGATCATTCTTTGCTGTGAGGTTCTGACATAGCCTGCAGAATTGGCAGCCTCCTTCCTTGTATGTACAAACTCATAAGTGCAAGATGCAACCCATGAGTGTTTTCTGCAACAACCACATATTTTGTTTATTTGGGCCTTCAGATTTGTCACTAGAAACTGACCTTCTGATACTAACTAAGCAAATCAAGTCATTCAGTGAAGAAGAAGAAGAACTAGGTACCACCACCAGCCTAGTAGGTACATCTCTCATCTCATTAGCAGTTCAAACAAAGTTGAAATCATTCTGTGAACTCTTTCTTCTTCCATGATCATCTTCTTATTCATTAGCTTGCCAATCAGAAAAGGGCTACAACTGGTGCAAAAGAGCCAACACAAAAAAATAGTGTCCTAGTGCAACTGGCTCACAACCATATTCTTTATGATCCCACTGACTAAATTGTGTTGCATGAGAACTACTTGAGAAGGCACTTGCTAAGTCCTTCAGGGCCTAAGGAGTTCAATACTAGGGTTGAAACAACCTCAGGTTTACAAACTCATAATGTTTTGCTTGATGGCCACTTCCTATTTTTTTGTTTTTTTTTTTTTTTTTTAAATTTCAAATGGTGCAACTAGATCATTGGGGGAAAAGTATATAATTTTATTTAAATATTAAATTTTTTTTTAGAAAATTGAAAATTCTCAATTTTAATAGAATAATCTTTCAATATTTTATTTGTCAAATAATTATCCCTTTTATATTTGGTGTTTCAGAAAATATACAAAGAGTGACTTCCCCCAGATCATGTAGCTCGTGAGTTGCATGTCCCATTACAAATGAACACAATTCAAAAATTTAGGGGGTGTGGCACAATGAATTAAACCCCGAGACTTAGGCAAACACTTCTTTACATGACTTTTGCCTTTCAATTAGCACTCAATTTTATTTATTTATTTATTTTTCAATGAAAATTTGACAAAAAGAATCTAGGTTTTTTTTTTCTTTTTTGGCACAATGGACCTTCTTGATTGGGCTATCACAAAATACTTTGGACACTCCCATGATGGAAATTTAAGTAATCTCCTCACTTTGCCCAACTATGTAGGCCTAAAAGAGTAGGTATGGCTTTGGGTACAAAATATGGGGTAAATATTAGAACCACATGGGGAACATCTGAAAATTGTGGGAACATCATAGGGGAAACATTTGGCAAAACATATGGGATATAGAAAGAAACATACGGCAAGGGACACAAATTGGGAACTACAAGAAAAAAAAAGGGAACAAGTGGCAAAACATGTGATATAAAAATTAAAGAATACATGTGCGGGGACCTATGGAAACAACATTTAAGGAAGATTTAACACAAGGATATATAGATAAAATTAAGGAAAGAAATTGGCATATATGAGATAAAATTAAGGAAAGATATTGGCTATATGAGATAAATTAAGGAAAGATATTGGCATATATGAGATAAAATTAAGGAAAGATATTGGCATATATGAGATAAAATTAAGGAAAGATATTGGCATATATGAGATAAAATTAAGGAAAGATATTGGCTATATGAGATAAAATTAAGGAAAGATATTGGCTATATGAGATCAAATTAAGGAAATATATTGGCATTTGTTTAGGCTAATGCAAGGGTCAATATTCATGTATAGGGAAAGGAACCCCTTTGAGGGTCTTCATGGATGGATTTCATGGCCTCCTGGCCTATTATTGACTGAGGCTGGGCTCCAAAATCCAGGAAGACAGACTCCACAAGGGATTTCCTTCCACCCAACATGATGAACTTTTTAAATTTCAGGAATTCTGTGAAACAAAAGGTGATACTTGTTTTCAAGTACTTTTTTGTTTTTGTAAGATTTTTAAAAATTTGCAACATGAAGTTCAAGACATTATGTCTTGAGAGTGGTGTGATGAATTATACACATACAAAATTTAAGAAGCTCACTCATTATGTGACAACATGTACTTACCAGGGTGTTTTTTTTTTCTTTCTACTGCAATATGCCAAATGTGTAGAGTAAGGACCAATGTTGGCAAGGTATCAACTTTCAAGCATACTTGATGGACAACACATTAAAAAAATTTGTTTGTAAAGCTTGGCAAAGTTTGGGCATGGGAATTTTTTTAGCAAACTTATGCCCTTAGGGAATGGACATAGAGGTTTTTTCAAAAAAACACATAAGCATGCATAATATGTATGGAAAAGGATGATGCCCATTGGACATAAACCCAAGCATGTGCATTAATGAGCATGGTAATATTAAATTGACATTGTGTCCAAGAAAAAAAACACATGGACGAGTCCAATACAAATGTGAATGTGAAATTGTAAAATAAAACTTTGAAAAAAGGTTCTAACAGAAAGTTTTATTCATATCGTAATCCTACTTCAATAGCTAACTACCAAATTGTAACCTACACAAGATTGCATTCTAGGTGATTAAACAATCTTGCAAGTTGGAGTTGTTGATGTCATAATGTTTGCCTTGAGCTAGAGCCTTAGCAAATTGACACATAGATTGGTGGTGGGTGCCAATTGCACATTTAGACAATCCTTAAACATACACACAAGTAAACAAGACACTCAAACAATCATGTATTCAAGCTCACTCAAATAGTCGATGTTGCATTGGATTTCAATCAACACACTTGCATTAGAAAATTGGAGTATTCTAAAACTCAAATAACTTTGTATCAAACAAACAATCAACTACATCAAATAGTTGCATTCAATTTCACACAAACTCACATTCAACTTTAGACAAACCTGCATTCAATTAAACACACAAACCTGCAAATTTAACTTCAGACAAACCCATATTCAATTTCAGCCTTGGCAACCCATTTGTTATGTATCACAAAATCCCTAATTGTTTGCAAATTCAGATCCCCAACAAAAACACGCCACAATAGATGGCACATGGACCCTAATTCCAACTATGGGAGAAAAAATAGAAATAATCACAAGCAACATTGACCTCACAAACACATTGACAACAAGGATGCCCATACATGTGGACACATGTAAACACTAAAACAAACACACAAATCTCACATGCAATACAAGAAACTTGCAAACCTCACAAGCAACATTGACACCACACATACCTCTATTGACCTATTGTGAAATTTTAAAAAATTTAGAGTGTTACAAAATTTTCCTCCCTTTGCTCATCATTTAGGTCTTATGTCCCTGGGGTTAAGGTACTTACAACAAACAAGTCACAAAAACAAACAACACAATTAAAGCATTATGCTTCAGAAGGCTAAGGTACCAAAACATAGTAGTTTGGTTCTTAAGGATAGATACTTGAAACCAACAAATAAAAAAACATGTAACCAAAACAAAAAAACAATTAGGGTTCCCCTTTTTTTTTTCAAGTATAATGCATATAAATTATTTTGCACCTTTCAACACCACACAATGTCAATCTTCTTCAAACAAATTAAAATTTACAATGAGGTTTTCGTTTTTTGAAACCATATGACTATCAACATGCATGTGTTCCTCAATTGATTTGGGCCCATTTATGCACCCAAATCTAGGGTCATTTAGCCAATTTTTCATAACTAAAACCAATTTGTCCAAAATTTTAATCCCAAGCTAACAACATCCCAAACTTGTGATGAACCTTGCTATACAAAAAATTCTTTTAATTTTGATTCGAGAATGGACAATGCCCATCACTTACCATGCAATATATGCAAGATTTGGAAACTACTATTCATGATTCATAAACCAAGTCAAAAGGATTTCAAAGAACTATAGAACTATAGGCACTAGAATCTTCCTAAAAATTGATAATTCAACTTTGAAGAATTCAAATGTAACTCCTTTAGGAGAAATTAGAGATCCAAATAAATTTGATTCTATCATTACAAACCCAACACATTCAATATTAGTGATAAAAGTGAGTGTTAATGTAGTGTAAATAGTCAATAATACTAGCATAAAAACTTCACGGTCATATATTGTAGCAACCGACATGTCAAGTTCAAAGCCCACATAATCTTGGATGAATTACCCATATAAAAGCATGGGTTGAACATAAAAACCAACATATTATAAGCAACATGAAGTTGAAATGAAGATGCAAAGGCCAAAAAGGGTCACTAATAACTTTAGCTTGCATGTGATGCTTAAGATGTGTTAACTCATAATCAAAATCTTTAGCCTACAACAATATTAAAAATCAAAGAAATAGGTTTAAAAAATCTACAAACTAAAAAAAATCAAACATAAAATCCAAAATTAGCTAAATCATGTACTTGCATTAGAATTGGTGTTATGCATCATACCATACATGGTTATAACAACAACAATTGCATTAGATAACAATGGATATCTTTGGGACAAAATTTTACCCATCTTTTGTGCCACAACCCATGTATGAAGAGTAGGAATTCTACTTTGTAATGCAATTATTTGTTGTGATAAACACATGTTTATGGCATCATTGAATTCTTGGGTTTCTTTTAAAATTATAACTTTGGTCACAAAATGAGTTTTGATATGAATTTCTACTTTTCAAGGGCAAAGAAATGCACCTTTACAAGCCTTAGCCCATTCCTATTTGCTTTTCCCACTTTTTTCATCTAAGTAATGGTTTTTTGAAGAAAATACTAAACATCCTTAATTGAAAACATGTCCCATTCACTAGAAGGAATCATATCTATTTAAACTAAAGAAACAATGATTAGAAGTTCCAATGATTCTATGAATGATTATATTCATACAATGTAATTTTTCATCCTATGTGAAAAATGAAATAGTCATAAATAAGTTGTTTTTGTCATTGATGGATGATAATATTACATATGGTAATTAAAAAATCATTAGTTCACAATTTTTTCATCCATAAGACATCCATGACATGGACAATGATGACATGACTTTTCAATGTGACTATCAAATGACTATATTTTGAACAACATGGTTGTTGGTGTATGATTAAAGAATGACTAATTTGCAATGACATGGATAATATTGACATGACAATTTCAAATGATTATCAAACGATTCTAGAATATGAGGAACCAATTGGAAATTGATTACAAAATGAATAATGTATAATGACATGGGTAATGTTGACCACCTAGTTACCTACCCACCCACCCACCCACCCACTCACCTACCTACCTACCTACTTCCTACCTACCATTTTACAACTTGTCTACTACCTACCTCATAGTCTTGTAGTGCTATGAAATAAATATATGAAATGAAAAACTTGACAAAAATTGAACACCTTTTGATGGTGTAGTTCAATGGTAAGGATTTGGTTTATCATTGTGAAGGTGAGAGGCTCAATTTTTAATACTTCCAACCTATGTTCATTCCTAAAGGGCTAAGGTAAGTAGGTTGAGTTACTACCTAATTAGACCTATTACCTATGTACATTTTTAATGAAGTAATCCAAAAAAAATTAAATTAAATATAAATTCAATCAATCAAATGGTCCATTGTTTGCTATTCATATTTTAGTCTTTCATTAATGTGACACCTTGGGTAGATGCAAGCTAGAGTGACTCACTTTTGTGACATAAGGGCTAAATTTTACAAGGTGTTGTGATTGTAAATTTCGTAACTATGCACATATATATGAATTTGATCTTAGGAACTTGGATTTAAGTTTTCAATTCAATTATCTAAATGAATATGCAAAATATTTTGCATAACTCATGAAGGTTAAAAAGTTATGTATTTTATAACTTGAACTTGTGGATTTGCCAATTAACAAAATTGTTTTATGTATGGATTTTGAAATGACCTAAATATGTTTTAATATTCTCTATGGGACTTAGAATACAATGAATTTTTTTAATGAACACAAGTTTGAACAAAATTAACACCATATTATTTTAAAAATATTAGTTATGGACTTTTAATCAATGTGAAAGTGAGTGAAAAGCATAAAGTCCATATCTAATTCAATTAAAAAAAAATTAGGCTAATTTTTTTTAGAGAAGCATAGAACAAGGGCCTCTAGAAGGATATGAATTTTTTAAAGAATTTTTAAAAAATAATATCAAATTTGGCCATAAATCATTGGAATTTTAAAAAAAAGTCAAAATATGAACTTTTTGGACTTTTTTTTGGAGTTCATAATGAGTCACTCTAGCTTGCATCTACCCCTATAGTAGTGTATATGATTTGATTTCTATGATTTGTCCTATATAACTTGACAATTGTGCTTTATGACTACAAAATTAGTCATAAATGCAATCATAAATTAAAAAATATCTTCTAGTGATTCCACCATAGTTTGAAGTCATTAGTAACATATTACTACATTTTGACATGGCATGCCCAAAACAACTAGCAACATAAGGTTGGGGTAACCTAAATGGAACATAAGAAACGATGTTAATTAATGTTGTTATGAGGATGCTCAAATTGGCCCCTTCATCTTTCACATATGTTATGTCCTTGTCCAACAACTCATAATTATCAAATGAATCGTAAATTTGCATAGCTATGATAGCTTTATATGTTTCCTAGACCTCAAGAATGCCAATAGTAATATGACATGCAACCCATTTCTTGTTGATGTAATTAACAACCAATGTAAAAAATATCAAAACCTCCTTGGGCCATCCATAAATCAAATGTACAAGTGAATGTGCTAACTTCAATAAGGGCAAGAAGGACATGATGTTCCATGGTCTTGTTAGCCATGTTAAGGATTACTTTGTTGTTTAACTATAACTTGAAAACATAACACGACCACATTGTTGAAATATAAACCTTTTCAACCAAATGTTTTCAATTGAATTCAATGGGTGGTAAGCTTTTTGCATTCAAATCTTCAAGGAATTGCTTTTGAGCAAGGTTTGATTTTCCAGTGTTCAATTGCTACAACATAAACTCATTATGTTTTGGACAAATGTAGAACTACAAATGCTCCAAAACTACATGACAACTCATGATAGTTATGCCATGATCTTTGTTATACATAATCAACCTTTTTTGATGTTGGGTGAAATTTCGTCCAACCCTTTCAACTTGTTGGATGCAATGATGCAAAATATATCTCATTCATTGAAACTTAAAAGCAATTCACAAAGGCACTTTTGATCATTGAGTTTGAGAAAAACCCACATAATTGTCATTTTGCTATGAGTAAGCCAATTGTTTTTTTATTTTGTTACAATTGGAAGAGTTAATGCTACTACCATCCCTTTGTTTCAGCTCATAGACCTCCCTTAACATCTTCACTCACATCTTTGTCATTGGCCAATTTGGTACCCACTTCAAATGCAAGTCCACCATCACCACCACCCCTCCCAACCCCATCTTCACCAATGCCAACGTTCTAGTTATTGTTAAACAAAGGATTGGAAAGCTTTCAATTTTTTGCCACTCCATTCCAAATAAAATCTTACTCTTCATTCATTGAACATGAGCATTGAACACCTTCAAATTCAAACCAAAATAAACATTAAAATGACAAATTACCAACAAAAACAAAGTCCTTGGAACCAATGAAGTTTGTAACACCAACAAAATTTGCACAAGTTCAAATTACCAGTAATGACGTTCAATTAATTCGAATTTTGTATTTAGGGTTGCACCAATAATATCACACAAGCATCAATAACATTAGACAAACATCATCTTGCAACTAATGATGTATAAAACATCAACAAAGTCCTCACAAGCACTTACAACAAAATAGTAGTAGCTTGCAACTTGCAACATTGAAAGCAAGAAAGCTTACCTTGCGCAAGTGATCATTGGCCATCGACAACATAAAAAAGGAGAAGATCGCCAAAATTCAACACTTTGTATTACATTGTCATCGCCATGATGATAGGCCTTTTGCTTTTATAAATGGCACATCTTTCAACACTCAATAAGTCTACAACCTCGAGCTAGCGTTAAAACTCTCTAAGCCTGACTAGGTAAGGGTATTTGGGGGGGGGGGGAGTGTGGGAAAAGAAAAGCCTGCCTAGGCAAGGTATCATCGGTTCTTTTCACATCAAATTGCCCATCGGTCAAGGCAACCCATACCCGGGTGTATGCCCTGGTTGATAACCTGACCAACATGGACATACCCGGCCAACACTGGTAAGGACCTCGAACAGGATCATTCTGGGAATAAGGGCCCAACGAGAGGTGAGTGTAGGACCTGAATTCCCAGAACTGCCTCATTAGAGGGTCCTTACTGAGTGTAAAGATCTGGTAAATTTTTTAACAACCCTGGTTTTGTTGGCTTTGCCTTGGTAGGCAAGGATATTGTGTTTAGATTCATTATAGAGTATTATAGTAGCTTAAGGGATTTTTATAGGCCCCTACTAGGTAATAATAATAATAATAGGTCTATTTTTTATATGAGGATTTTTTGAAAGATAATAATATTTTGGCTAGTGTTAAAACTTGAGATTAGTTATAGAGTTATAATATCTTGAAGGATTTTGGTTTCTTTTAGAGGATTTTTGGGAAGATTATATTTTTGCATGGTGAAATATTTGAGTTTCCATAATTCTTCTTTTGCCTTAAGATACTCTGTAATGCAAATGGCAAAGGCAACAGTATGACACACCCCAGGCTTAGTTTTTTTGAATCAAGTTTTTGAAAGCATCCAGGGTCCCAGTTCATCAATGTTATGTTCCCTAAAGGCTAAACCCTAGAATATAGAGGAGTAGCCATTGTCATTGCCCCCACCTATTTATAACTTTCAGTGAAGCTTTTGTCTGCCATGTGGCCTCTAGTAACCAAGATTCTAGGTCTGTGGTGAGAGAGTAGGGGGAGGGGGGGAACCTACCAGAGACTCTACAAATAATGGCATTTAATATGGCATCATGTTCTAATTCATCCTGGCATTTCCTTTTGGCCCTTTCCTCTCATTTTTCTGTTGTGTTTTCAACAAAACACTAAAGGAAAAATGGGCTTTCTCCAGTCCTTTTTTTGCTTCTTCTTTCTCTTCTCTCTCAGATCAGATCAGATTTGTTCCCAAAAACAATCATATTCTGAACTTTGCAGACATGCAATTGCAGACCATCTCTGAACATGCAGACAATTGTAGGGAATGATTTCCAACTCTGAGTCTCTTATTAGCTTTTTTCATTTAACAACATAACTTTTTAACACACCAACCACCACCCATCTTGTAGGGAATTTTCTCAGCCTAACCCACCCACTAAGGTCAAACTAACCTACCCCCCAAAAAGTCTTCTGACACAAGTTTTGTTGGGTGACTACACTGTTGCAAAAGGCATCCTTTAAATAATCCTTTAAATAATGATTTAAAAAAAAAATTGGAAAAATATGAAAGTTGGTGGTGTTGTAAACCCATCCTATTTGTCACAAGGTATGATACAAATAATTCTACTACTCATATCACAGTATCATAGTAGACTATCATAGATCATGGAAAAATAATAATAATAATCTCACTATTTTGAATATGAATTTAAATATTTTTTGCAATTTTTTTTTAAAAAAATTTGTTTTTGTCAATGTGGAAGCTGACACTAGGGTATATGGTATAAGGTGCAAGCATAAACCTCCAAATGCACTAGTTTCCAGCCAATGCCAAACCATCAGTGCAGCCCCTGAATGAAGAAGCATTTGATAAAAGCTACTTGTAAAGCCCTGGCTGATTTCTTTCAATTGAGGAGGATGAATGGTACCATAATAAGCTGAGCACCTTACCTGAAGCCCAGTGCTTTACTGAAGTGATGGGCACATCATGTGTTGCATCCTTTGGCAACTAAATAGAGTCCTGTATATAGGTAGATAGGTAGGAAAATAGATAGGTAGGTAGGAAAATAGGTGGTCACTTCATAAGCATACAGTTTATAGTTTAGACAGTGAAGAGGAGATAGTGGGGGTGAAAAGAGGCCCAAAGACAGGGTGAAGACAGGATGACTTTAAGGAAAACTCTATTATTTCTCCTTTACTAGCCTCCTTTGCATCACATAAATTTTTGGGGTCCCTGCATTCCAAAATCAGTTTAGGATTCTATGCATTAGGGTAAAGCATGGGGGGTGAGGGTATTCTCAAAATAAGTGTAAGATCCCTCCTCTTTTGCAGGAGGGATCATATTCATGGATATAAAGTAACCTCCAAATATACTACCAAGTGCTTTACATTTTAGAAGAGCAACTCCATTGGCCTTCAATTATTTGAGGACAAGGAGACTAAAGTCCTTGGTCCCATGGCCCCTTAACAACGGAAGCCCATGTGGGCCTCCACCAACTACCTAAGTACCTACTTACTTACTTACCAAGGATACGCACCCACTAACATAGGTAGTTACTAGTAGTTATCTAGGAAGTGTGATGTCGAAAGTAAGTACGAGGGAGCTTTTACATGATAGGCTGACAAACCGTTGGTACATCAATTATGGTTTACTAGAGAGGTAGATAAAATTGTGGATGGTTAGTGCATAGGTAACCACCATGGTTATCTACGGGACAAGAACACTACAAATAATGTTTTGTTGTCCACATACTAGGTCTTCTCCATCTGCTTGGGTGGGTGCTCTAGTAGTGGTGGTTGCAGAGGTTCTTTCACTAGACTGGTTGTAAGCACAACTTCTTCCAAGTCCTTCAGTTCGGGAAGAAGGAAATTTAACTTGATTACTAGGAGCCAGCAGCAACTGGGACCCTTTTGCAGCAACTGGGACCCTTTGTTCTTCTATTCCTCCAGTTTTTCACTCATGAGTTTACGGTGCTCCTACTACCTTATGATCCCAACAATCAATCATAATGCGCACTGAAACATTGATGAGGTGGTGGTGGTGGTGGTGGGTGCAGAGCTGATACGCAGCACCACCCAGGATTGCAATTTCAGCTGACATCTGTTTGACTCTATGAAATAGTGTTGTGTTTGTTGCAACTTTGTTTTGTCTGTGCCAGCAGCAGCAGCAGCTGCTCCAGCTCCATCTCCAGCTCCTTCTTAAGTTCAGATCTTGCACAACCTTTCACATTTTGTGCTTTGCACAATCAGCGTGTCCCACATGCAAAATGGCTCCTAAATTTCACAAAAGCTGTGATGAGACACTTCCATTGGGGTTTCTTATTACTGTAGTAGTACCTCCTTTGCCATTTCAACACTTGTCCATCAAATAATTAATTAATTTTTGAAAAATTCATTTCAACAAATGAAATATTTCTAAATATTCATATTATTTTTCACAATATTTTTTTGATTTGGAAAAAGTATTTTAAATTTTTTAAAAAAAATTTCTGAAAATAATGTAATTAGTGTCAAATTGCCCAAGGTAGGTACTATGGTATTCAGCCTGCCAGATATTGTTGGTTCTACGGCTTGTCAGAAAGAAAGAAAGAAAGAAAGAAAGACAAAAACACAATATAAATTTGGAATTTGCATCTCTTAGCTTCCTGACACATTATTGCTTAGGATAGAGATGATGTGCATTGGTTGGTTCATAAGCATATATTGTGAACCCCACAATATTTGTCTTGTGTGATGTCAATGCAATTATAATTTTAAAAAAAATTAAAGAAAAAACACCTTACAAGGGAAGAAGAGAAGAAAAAAGAAAGGACCAAAGTCCAAACAAAAGACCACACCCCAAAGTGCAGATAGAACACACAATGGGAAGCCCTAAGAGGAGAAAACATGAAATCAAAGACCTAAACCCATCACCAGCAACGCAAAGCAAGTCATGCAAGGAGATGGGTGAAAACCCTCGAAGAACACCAAGCCTAGAATTGCTTCGAATCAAGGAGACCACCAGACTCTCTTCCTCAAAAAATTGAAACTTCCAGCCTAGTTTGGAGCTTTTTTTTTTGGTTCCAAGTAGATTGCTCTCACATCTATTTGAGACAAAAACTGAATTAATTTCCAATATTTGTGCAATATTTTTTTTATTGCAATCAGGGTTTTTTTTTTTTTTTTTTTTTTTCTAAATTCCTAAAGTAGTTCATTTGTCGGGGTTTCCCACCATTAATTTGTATTAAATTT